>Ga0190283_1000054_pt1 | contig 64732 bp, 62 predicted proteins | sample 48691801_MG_FD_161669 | JGI IMG/M metagenome (GOLD analysis project Ga0190283, IMG submission 161669) | Hydrothermal vent microbial mat bacterial communities from Southern Trench, Guaymas Basin, Mexico - 4869-18-0-1_MG | ecosystem: Environmental > Aquatic > Marine > Hydrothermal vents >...
TTTAAATTTAGTTTAAATATGGTTTTTGGTACATTTGAATACATTTTTGAGGATATTAAACTATTTATAAATTGTGTAATATCGCATAAAATGGAGGGTTTCAGTTTCCCATTAGGGGTAGTAAGAAGTTAATTGCTTCTTCTTTGTTTATCAGCATTATAGTTTCAGTTTCCCATTAGGGGTAGTAAGAAAATTGACATCGCTCGACAAATTCTTAATCAAAGTGTTTCAGTTTCCCATTAGGGGTAGTAAGGTGTGAATAAAGGGATTGCATCATTTGCTCGACAGCCAGGTTTCAGTTTCCCATTAGGGGTAGTAAGAGAGAATGGTAGAAATGGAAATGCCCACATTCACAGTTTCAGTTTCCCATTAGGGGTAGTAAGGCTTATTATGTCCATCAAGTCGTCGTCAAAATTGAGTTTCAGTTTCCCATTAGGGGTAGTAAGTACACAATTTGTAAAAAAAAGGAGAATGTAATGTTGAGTTTCAGTTTCCCATTAGGGGTAGTAAGACAACGCTTTACTTGATAATTCCAACGCCTATCCCGTTTCAGTTTCCCATTAGGGGTAGTAAGGCAATTTCTCGTGCCGCTTCCAATTTGGATAACTTCGTTTCAGTTTCCCATTAGGGGTAGTAAGCCTTGAGAACGTACTGTTTATGCGAACTTTGGCAGTTTCAGTTTCCCATTAGGGGTAGTAAGAGATGTGTCAAACGAATTGCTTCTTCTTTGTTTATCAGTTTCAGTTTCCCATTAGGGGTAGTAAGCAACTCATTTATGTGGCAGACAACGATGGGTTAAAAGTTTCAGTTTCCCATTAGGGGTAGTAAGTATGTTTGCGAAGGTTTAGCGGACGGTATTTCAATTCGTTTCAGTTTCCCATTAGGGGTAGTAAGATTATGAACTCTTCATTTCATCTAATTAATTAACGTGGTTTCAGTTTCCCATTAGGGGTAGTAAGATACAATCCACTTTAAAAGGATATTGGCGGATGACAAGTTTCAGTTTCCCATTAGGGGTAGTAAGATGCTTGATAAGTTATTTTCCCAAAGTGGCATTACCGGTTTCAGTTTCCCATTAGGGGTAGTAAGAATAGCATAGGTATTCATGAGAATGTACTGTTTATGCGTTTCAGTTTCCCATTAGGGGTAGTAAGCCTGTTTTCAAGGGATTCCATCGGTTTCCACACTGAAGTTTCAGTTTCCCATTAGGGGTAGTAAGGCATCCCACAACTACAACCTTCATCGGTTAACTGCTGTTTCAGTTTCCCATTAGGGGTAGTAAGGTTTTAATTGCAATTGTAATTGCTTAACTTACTATTGTTTCAGTTTCCCATTAGGGGTAGTAAGCCTAACTCAATTAGTCGCAACCTCATCACTTCCATGTTTCAGTTTCCCATTAGGGGTAGTAAGTTGTTCATTCAATAGAAATGATATTTAGTGCATATGCGTTTCAGTTTCCCATTAGGGGTAGTAAGAAGCAAAGGAGTTAATGAATAACATGAGTAAAAAGTTTCAGTTTCCCATTAGGGGTAGTAAGATTGTCACTAATGTTATCACCATCAATCAATAAAGGTTTCAGTTTCCCATTAGGGGTAGTAAGATATTTTCAGCCGCTTTTTATAAAATCCCGGTTGAAGTTTCAGTTTCCCATTAGGGGTAGTAAGATTCAAATGTTACAACTACACAAAAATATATCCAAGTTTCAGTTTCCCATTAGGGGTAGTAAGTATAGAGTTATCAGTTATACTCTTTAACGATTCAAAGTTTCAGTTTCCCATTAGGGGTAGTAAGTTTCCCAATGGCTTGTGTAATCTTGCTCTCTATCTCAGTTTCAGTTTCCCATTAGGGGTAGTAAGTCAATACGGAGGACGACCTACTTTCATGTATTGAACGGTTTCAGTTTCCCATTAGGGGTAGTAAGCTTATTTTTCCTTCTTCCTTTGCTTTTGCCAACAGTTTCAGTTTCCCATTAGGGGTAGTAAGGTTATATATACTTTTGTCCAACGCGCATTTACAAATCGTTTCAGTTTCCCATTAGGGGTAGTAAGTCGTTTATGAGTTAAATAAGTCCCACCTCTTTTCATGTTTCAGTTTCCCATTAGGGGTAGTAAGAAAAGTGTATGGAAACTCTTCATGTTCGCATAGATTGGTTTCAGTTTCCCATTAGGGGTAGTAAGAGGAAATTAATGTAACGATAGGCGATGGCGCTACTAGTTTCAGTTTCCCATTAGGGGTAGTAAGAATTTTTGCGAAGTTTAGCTGCCAAAGGGCAAATTTGTTTCAGTTTCCCATTAGGGGTAGTAAGCGGTGTCTTCAGAGGCGCATTTTCCGAGCGAATTACTAGTTTCAGTTTCCCATTAGGGGTAGTAAGAAAACTGGATTTCATGCAATCCACAGCTAAGAACTCAGGTTTCAGTTTCCCATTAGGGGTAGTAAGAAAAAAGGATACGTATGTTGCTTTAGCAATTGATTAGTTTCAGTTTCCCATTAGGGGTAGTAAGCATCATATCCGAAGCTACAAATGTATAAATATGAGTTTCAGTTTCCCATTAGGGGTAGTAAGTCATCGTATACGTGCTTCACGGCTTTTTTGCACTCGTGTTTCAGTTTCCCATTAGGGGTAGTAAGGCTTAGAATACCCATCTAAACGAGCCTCAAACTCCAAGTTTCAGTTTCCCATTAGGGGTAGTAAGTGATATAAATTCTGATCCTAAAAGCGATATTGTGAATGTTTCAGTTTCCCATTAGGGGTAGTAAGCCGTTATTTGTGGATTCATAAGACACCTCCAATCAAGTTTCAGTTTCCCATTAGGGGTAGTAAGTGATATAAATTCTGATCCTAAAAGCGATATTGTGAATGTTTCAGTTTCCCATTAGGGGTAGTAAGGCTTAGAATACCCATCTAAACGAGCCTCAAACTCCAAGTTTCAGTTTCCCATTAGGGGTAGTAAGTGTGATACTGGCAGGCTTGTTATATCAAAATAATTGGGGTCAGAGTAAAATTAACCTAATTATCAATCTTTTTGCTGCCCTATTTTTCTAGCAAAATTTATTTTACTCTGACCCCAATTATTCTGGTTGCCCTCTTAATCAGAAAGCAGTTCAAGCCATATTTCATGAGTATCATTGATTATCCGAACGATAGCTTGATAGTTCCTGCAAAGCAATGCAGAACTTAAAAATAAACCATTTGGAAAGATAGGGAGCGTTAATAATTCTCTCTAATTTAATATGCGAGTTAAGAATTAAAAGCAAATAAAAACATATGTGTTATAATATCTCAATCAAAGCACTATTTTGTTTTAAAAGTGAGGCTAGAGAAGTCGATCCCGAAAAACAGAATTTGTTTAGTAGGTATCGGGTGGGCAACAACGTTGCCCAGCCTACTTTTAATATAATTCAATTGACAACATTTTGTGGTTTGCCTTGGAGAAAGGCTTGGATATTTGCCACAACCCTATTTAATAATTGCTGTCGTGCGGTTTGAGTCGCCCAAGCAATATGAGGGGTAATAAAACAGTTTGATAAGCTAAACAAAGGGTTATCAGGTGTAGGCGGTTCGACACTTAACACATCTAAACCGGCTCCCGCAATTTTACTTGCCTGCAACGCTTGTGCTAAAGCTTGCTCATCAATCACAGGACCACGACTGGTATTGATGATAAAAGCCGATGGTTTCATTAAGGCTAAACTTTGTGCATTGACAAGATGTTGCGTTTCGCGTGTTAGAGGACAATGCAGACTAATCACGTCACTTTGTTGAAATAAAGTCTCTAAATCGACATTTTTAACACCCGCAACCGGTTTAGGGGTACGTTGATAAGCCAAAACGGGCATTCCAAAAGCCTGTGCCACTTTTGCAACGGCTTGTCCAATGGCACCTAACCCCACAATACCCATCGTCAAGCTTTCTAAAGCTATCAAGGGTTTATCCCAATAACTAAAATCCTGATGATTGCTCCAACGTCCAGCCCTGACTCCCTCAGCATGTAAGCTGACATGTCGCGTCAATTCTAACAACAAAGCAAATACCATCTGCACAACCGATGGCGTACTATACGCAGGGACATTAGTCACAATAATTTGCTGTTCACGGGCTGCTGGGGCATCAATAACATTATAACCCGTTGCCAGTACACCAATGTACTGTAATTTGGGTAATTGTGCAATCGTGGTACGCGAAAGTAATACCTTGTTAGTCAAGATAATTTCAGCATTTATCGCACGTTCTACAATTTCCTCAACGGATGTGCGCTCATAAATATCACAATGCCCTAAGGATTGCAAAGAAGCCCAGCTTAAATCACCAGGATTTAAAGTATAACCATCTAATACAACAATATTCATATTATTATTTACAAATTGTGAGGTTTTCTCGTTTTTTCCTCAATTTTGTGAAGAACTAAAGCAACATTTTGCGTTGTAGTTTGCGCCGCGTTCCTTCATGAACGAAACCCAGCGCATTCCCTCATTTGGAAAATTCAAGTGAGATATCACGAAATGCCTTAGATATTGAATGGAGTACAACGCCCCTTTCTTGTTCTGTTTCCGCTAATTTCCAGTCAATGCTGAATTTTTCAGATAGCCTAACCAGTGCAATATTCTTTCGATGTGTTTTATCTCTTAGAAGGCTAAAATTAAAGATCGCATCCAGCCCTGAAGAAACGAGTACTGCGCTTCCCATACCAATTGTCACTTCTGGCGAAGCAAAACAGCCTGCTTCTGTGAGAGAAGGGGCAGATAAATTAAGCGTTATGAGGGCAGAACCGACCGGTTGTATAATCTTTGTCGCAAAGAAAAATACGGTTGCCAGCCATTCGTATAAAGTTGTCTTATTAGCTTCGGCAATAATTCGGTTCTTCAATTCATGGTTTATTTCTTTCACTTTATTCTCCTTTTAGTACCAAAATCGAAATAGGGCAACCACAAAGGGATTGCCCTACCAAATACAGGTTTTAAAGAAATACTCTTTTTTGAAAAAATAGTATTTCTAATAGGTTTAGTGTGATGGTATATTTTTTACAAGAAATCACTTTAAGGTTTTATCCCCAAACCGTATTTTTTGACTTTTGCCATTCCAAGCTCGAATTGTTGAGCATAATAGTCAGCCACTTTTTTAGGATCGAACGTTAGAAAAGTGCCGCCAGATTCAAAGTGTTGAATAAATACCTTTCCAACGGCATAAGTGGATGCACCACCAAAGACGGACATACTAGCCATGCCTGTCAATTGTCCATAAACCGGTATGGTTTTTACCCAACTAAAGACATTGCCGGAAAATGATACGGGAGCACATCCTCCTAGCAACGCTGCTATCAATGACTTTCCACGATGTTGTGAAAAATCAATATCATATAGATCAGCTAAACCACGTAGCATGTCTATTTGGATGCCTGATAACACAACCAGATCCACCCAAGGAACCGGCACTAAGCCTACAAAGATTGAGCCAACAGTATGTTTTCTAACAATTTCGTCTGCCCTATCTGTTTTCGTTTTTATCTGTACCATTTAACTCTTTCCTCCAGGAAACGACAGACCTGACAGGTTTTTAAAACCTGTCAGATCTTATTGAAATATATTCAGTCAAACAAATTCCAGTCTTCTATATAGTTGCTCACCAGAAATTTTGGATGTACCCACTCAGCACGATGCTTGACGGTATCATAGAGAATATATTCATCTCTTCTAAAAAAGTAAGCTCGTCCATCTTCCCGAAGAAATGCCGCATCAATCTTATCAAAAGTGAGACCATACCACATTGGGCTAATCTGCTTTGGATAACCGGAATCAACCTGACGTTTGACAGGATTATAGCGAATATACTGTTTTTCCATAAAGAAATAAATCGTTTCGGAATCGACAGGTAATATTGCGTCAATCCGCTCAAAGGTCACGCCGGGCCATTCTTCCGCAATAGGCTTGGGATAGCTTTCTTCAATTTGGTTGCTATCAATATCCAAGCAAACACATTGGTCCCCTTTGAAAAGAAATAGCTTGTTACTGAGGATTTCCCCATCATGTGATTTCATTTTGGGTCCCTTTATTGCAGCATCCACTGTATCAAACCCCGGTATTTCTAACAGTGCTGGCCAAAGCTCAATGATGGGTTTAGCTTCTCCAGTCTTGCGTTTTTCCACATTATAACAAGTATATTCTTTACCCCTGATAAATAGCACTTGTTCTTCGTCAAAGTTAAGTACAGCCGATAATGGAGTGAAAGTCGTTATCGCTTTATAAGCCTCTAAAAGGGCTTTCGCCTTTTTTTCATCAGGAATGAGGGTCCAAATACCGGCTGCCTCAAATTTGATCACCTTGGGATTTTCTTTAAGTGCTTCCAACCAATCATTATAACTATTTTCTTGGAGTGATCGCAGCGCACCCAGTTTAGCGGGATCCCCCCCTTGCCCTAACACGACACACTCAGATGCTGTGTGTAATTTTTCGCGCACCTTTTTCACATTGGCATCTAAAGTGTCACCCTCCGTCGCATAGCAAGCATTAAGCACTTTTCGCAATTCTGGTTTTGTAATGGCTGTTTTAGCAATGGCAAAAGCCAGCATCGCTTTACCACCGATCCATGCTCTTTTAATATAGTGAGTACCATACTGCTCAAAGAACCTCTCATATTCCTTTCTATACTTATATTGAAAGGGCAATGGCAACTCAAAATTAAGTTGTTCAGACATTTCCGTTACATTAGGCAGATAAAGCGTCCAAAAGGGAATAAAAGAAATTATCGCAGCATAGTAAGAATCTTCTTCAGAATGCAATTGTTTAGTTTGCCCCATTCTGACATCTACACTAAAAACGTTATGACTAGTAGCAAGGTGGCTATCAACCTTAAAATGCTTATCAAATTCTTCCCATGAATCTTCAATAATAACCTTGTGCTCCGTTGGGAGCGGATGATTTGCATCCACGGCGTACCCATCAGCAGGTACAAAATAGCTTTGTCCCGTTTCGATGGCGTGAAAAATTTGGTTGTGTTTTGTTCTTTTCAAAAGAACGTCTTTTAACTCATAAACTTGATGAGGCTTTAACCTAACACCACGCCCTACCATATCTAGTCCAATAATAGGAGGGAATGCCTCAGTATCATGCGTTTTTTCGGAAGGAGGGGGTACCTCCTCAGCAGTTTCTTCTGAATCGCTAAATAAACTCTTTAAATTAAAAAATGGCATAAAATAATCCTTTCAACTAGCATCCAAGATTGACTTTGGCATTGAAAAAAATAACTTATGTTCGACGAATTTATTTTTCTGAACATCTATACTTCACTGCAGTCAAATTTGTGAAAATGTTGATCAATCAGTATAGAAATTTTTCAAAAAATAGTATTTCTTGAATGCCCAAACCAGTATAGAAATCCGATTTTTCAAAAAATTGGATTTCTGAATGAATGAATTTTTACAGATTTCAAGTACGCTAATTTTGACTTGACATTTAAAAAAATGTTAAATAACAATAAGTTATCAACTTTGGCAAAAACTATTCCAATTTCTATTGTAAAAAACTTAGTTTATACTGCACGCGGGCATAACTTAAACTTTTATGTAGGCTCCTAAAGGCTCAATGCCTTTGGAATTGAACAAGTTATTTTTCGATGACAATAAATCCTTTCTGTTTTGTTTTATAGTGAGGGGCTATGGCTTCTAGTACTGAATACCATGGTATCAAAAATAAAAAATGCAATTTGTAAATCCACTTTTCTTTTAAATTCATAACCCCAATGATGTACGCTGTATAATAATGCAATGCACCAAAAATGCAAAACCATTTGATAAACGTTGGCAATTCAACAAAGAACCATAAAGGAAATAGTAACCATGAACCGAAAATGCTGAGTTTCCACATCACAATTCTTATACCCGCGAAGGATAGGGTTTTCCATTCAGACTTTATCACATCCTGTTCTAATCCTTTGTACCACCTGTTTCTTTGCTTAATGAAGTCCATGAAATTGTGAGGCGATAAAATTGAAATAACGGTTTTCGATTGCCAAAACTTATATCCTTTTTTAACTAATTCTCTTGCAAAGGCAAAATCCTCCGTAATGGTATATCTATTGAATGACACCTCCTTTAAAACATAACCTTTACATAATAATAATTCGCCATGTATCCCATTAATGGCAGAACCCAGTAATCCCGTTCCAAATCTAAAAAGACTCAAATCATCAAACCATCTTAGGTGATCTGCAATAAAAGTGATTTTAGATCTGCCCATTCTAGGTTTTAAAATGCCGCTGGCACAAACATAGCCTTTTCGTTCGTAAATAGGTATTTCATAAAGAAAATCATCGGTCATGACTTTGTTATCATCATCTATAAAAGCATACCATTTTTTTTTGTCAACATAACGTCTGATGAAGTATTCGATGGCTCGTCCTTTAGCAATCGCTTTGCATGTAAACGTTTTGGGAACGATGATAAGTCGGCACGCCATTTTTGTCTTGACAAACAGTTTGATGACTGCTTCCAAATCACATCCTTCATCTATAACGATATTGATAGTGACGTTACAGCCAAATTCCCTAAAATGATATTTTATACATTCAAATAATGAATATTTGACGGATTGGGAAGCTTTACTTACAATGACCAATTCAACGTATGTTGCTCTTTTACCATCTTGTTTGACTTTATATAGTAAAAAAGAAGTCCAACCCAATAGCGTATAAATGCTAATGAATGACCAATGTATTGATAGAAATAGTGTAAAAATTTCCAGGAATGTCATAAGTTATCAAGAAATAGGAATCACTTTCAGAAATCCGATTTTTTCCCAAAATCGGATTTCTTATAATGTTCAATATATAGAACTATAGCATTAAGGAATAAATATAGGTACGGTCGCAACTATATCATTCTGGATTAGCGGAAATCCAGGATAACCCTTGTCAGGACCTTCTTTCATCCATTGATGAAATTTCTGATCGGTGTCATCATCAATCCGCAGTAAAAGAACTTTCATCTCCCGCTTATCATTGGAATCATTACCTTCATGAATCATATTGGAAGAACAGTTTTCATCTCCCACGGGGAACTTGGGAAAATGCTTCGCTTGTTTGACATCTTCGATGGATATCCAAAATAGCTTGCCCTCCGCTTTATCCTGCGTGAAATTTTTGATATTGCAGGTTACACTAAAAAAACCATTCTGGGGATCAATCTCTGTGCATGGCAAAGGGGAAGTGATAGCATATTGTTGTTCCGTCACTTTGCCTTTGTCCTGAAGCATCATTTCGCATGATGTAGAAGGGGAGCCTAAATTATCTTCTATCTGTGCTACACTTTTCTTCCCATCATCACAACCAACGAAAAAAAAAGTTGAGGCAAGTACAGCCCCAAAAAGTTGTTTTTGCATAAATGCTTCCTTTACTGAAAAATAAATTAAGATAACTAAGCAATGAAAATTTTAAAAAATCAAAGCTTTAGTGCCTGAGCGAAAAAATCAGGACGAACACTCATCCTTACAAAACAAATGTCGGAAAAAACGACCGCAACTGCCTTGTGAAACTTCGTTGTCCGTTTATGGATAAAGATATTTACCTAACAATCTATAGTACAACTATCAGATCAATATGTACAATAAAAACGGTCTGAAAAAATATCGCATCGGGATAATTTTATAAAAAATGACACTCTGGAGAATACAATTAATATATACTTTAAATGGCTTAAATATGGCATGTTATGTAGGGTCTAACCAAGAATGCCAACGCGAATAGTCATTAAATGATGGAAATTTTATTGCGCTACTTCAATCAATGATAAAGACATTAGTTTAGATTTTGTGATAATATCACTTATTAATTATATAGACGTTCAGAAAAATAATTTAACTTCGGTAACGAAGTTTCACACGATAAACCTTTCAATCCTCGAATACCTGACAGGTTTATTGTAGGGATAAACACGCAGGTTTGCTCCCCTACGTTTGTTTTGCGAACTGATGTGTTTGTTCTTATTGAAAATTATTTTTCTGAAAATCTATAGCTAAATGGAGAAAATTTAATTGGGTAAAATATTTACTAAATCCATGGCTCGAAACATCTTCCATGGTAGTTCAGCATTTTTTATCTTACTGTTTCTTGTTTTAACTTTTGATACCAGCATCGCTTTGCCAGAACGTGATCACCGGGAAAATATCACAGAGCAAGTAGCAAAAGGCAAAACGGTTTGGGAAATAAACAACTGTATAGGTTGTCATACTTTGCTTGGGGAAGGGGCTTATTATGCTCCAGAATTGGGTAACGTTTATAAGCGTTTTGGTAATAACAAAGAGGCTATTAAAGGTTTTATCAAAAGTCGTTCTAAAAATGGTATGCCGGGGCGACGCAGCATGCCTCAATTTAACTTCACTGAGGAAGAGTTAGATGCTCTCGCTGAATTTTTAAAATGGACTTCAGAGATTAACACCGCAAATTGGCCACCTAATATTCAAGGTTAGGGAGAAATAATAGATACGGTATTCATCACATACCAAACCCTATTTTATTGGTATACTCCGAAGTTGTCAAGTTTTTGAATTACCGAAAAGACTATATTTACTGTAGGGGCAGACTTGCGTGTCTGCCCTTCTGAAATTATTTATTTGAAAAACTGTAGGAACTGGGAATCAAGAACGAATAATTAGGAATTATGAATATGAATTACAAACTTTCAGCAAGCAAGCCTAAAAAACTATAAAATTAATCCCCTTGAACCTTGTCTGCGTTTTGATACCGATGCTCAAATGCGCAAAATTAAACCTTATACTTCAAAAATTATAGGTTTTTATAGAACAGCATAGTAATGTAACTCATTGATTTATATGACCTTTACTGGTTTGTAGAAACTCTCAAATACCTAACAAATAGGTTTATTTATGCAAGCAAATGAAATCACATATGTGCTTAGAACAGATTTGCACGAATCCTTGCGAAACAGCCAAATCGATCCATCTAAGTTAAGCCCTTTTCAAAAAATTTTATTGATCGCTGATGGTACCTTAACAAACTTATTAGAAGCTTTTTTAAATGAACCGATTGGCGTTGTTAAATTATCTGAAGAAATCGTTTCAATCACAGCAGATATTCTGCCCTTAGAAATCAAAGCAGGTACTGAAGTGTTGGAAAGAAAAATACTGCTTTGCGGCAAAACGAGCCAGCGTAATTGGCTTTATGCTGATTCCATTATTGTTCTTGAGCGAGTGGAGGAAAAGTTTAGAAAAAAACTGATTAAATCTCATATCCCCATCGGAAAACTTTGGGTAGAACATAAAACGGAAACGTTCAAAGAAATCGTCACTTATATCCGGGAACCCGCTGGAGATTTATCCGATTATTTTGATATTAAAAGAGAAGAAAAATTGCTCTCTCGTACTTATCGCGTTTTTTCTAATCGTTATCCCGTCATGACGATCACAGAAAAATTTCCAGAAAACTTTTTTTAGACTAGCCCGTTTTTATTATTAATAAGGAAATAGAAAAATGAAGTTCATCAGTCAATTTTCCAACACAACCAGTTCGCTGTTAAACGTGCAGACGGATGGTGAACATCAATGTGCTTATCAAAATATACCAAGCATATTTTAAAAAATTCAAAATCACTTGACAAAAAGAAATATTAGTACTAAAAATTGTCTAGTTTTTGAATGTGAAAATTCTGTACCTAGTGCATTAGTTCTACTGTATCTATAGAAATCCGATTTTTGGAAAAATCGGATTTCTCATGAGTAATGAGGAAATCAAATTGAGATTGAAATGTGTAAAGAGTAGCATGGGAATAACACTCATGCTTTTGGCAATGGGGGAGTATTGTTATTCTCAACCTCCCCCTTCCGATTCTGATACGAAACAGAGTTCGGCAGATGACAGTTGGATTTCTAGGGGTGAATATCTGGGCAAGTGGTGGCGGATAAATCCAATGAAATATCAGCCTTTGCCTAATCCCCTGTTGTATCATTTGGAAGGAGGTTATTCTTATTCAGAAGCCAGCGGTAATCTTAATACGGAAGTCCATACCGGAAATGCGACGCTGACATTAAGGAAGAACCTATTCACCAGTACTTCTAAGTATCGTATCAGTAATCGTAATACAAATGTTTCTCTTTTGAGACAGAGTACTAATACGAAAGAGCAATTTTTCGGTCAAAGGTTTCACTTTGCACTGATGGATAACTTGTCAATTATTGCCGGTGCTATGTGGGAGAAGAGTAGCACCAAATATTTGGAAGATCGTTGGATTTACTACGGTGGGCTAAAATGGAACCTGTTCGATACCCCGAAATATAAGGTGAACTTGATAGGGAGTTATGGTAAAACAGAAACGACTTTTATGAGCAAGAGGATACGGGAGAAGGTATATTTCAATTTTCCATCGGTAGAGGATTATAATTCAAGTATTGCGTTTTTTCATCAGGATCTGAGCTGGAAGATCAATGACAATGTCACCTTTTCTGAATCAGTGGGTTATGGGTTATTTTTAGAGGATTCTGAGTATTATTTTGTCAAAACCAACTTCAAGTTGGATTTCAAGATAGCAAAGAATTTCTCCATTTTCACTTCGTATGATATTGATTACGATTATAACTTGTTTGTTAAATCCGTTCAGGATTATCTTGATGCACGCAGTGCGGCTGGGCTGAGATCGGGTGAGATGGAGACAACAGATACTAAGATAAGTGTTGGCATTAAATTCAATTTTTAATATCAGAGGTGCAGCGTCTGCAAGGTGTGCATGGTATTAAAAAAACAGGGCATACCATTTTTTGAAAAAATGGTATTTCTTTTATACTCTCATAGTAAAAAACATTATTAGACTTGTCCGGAATTAATTCATATATTTCATATACTTAATATAACATGAAAAATAAAACATGAAAAAAATCAATTTAATCAATAGACATTATTCCGATTTAATGTAACCCATTGATTTACTTCAAATTTTAATTTGTAAAGCTAATGAAATCAAGCACTTAAATTAAAATCGTTAAATCTTAAAATACTTTTAATGGGGTACGATACTTTATTAATTACAAAATAAAAAATAGAATTATAACTCAAAATACCAATTATTAATTAGTCATTAAATTGATAATAATGATATACGATTTTTAAACAGGTATGTTAGAATACAAAATGACGAAGGCAACCACAAGGGTGTGTCGCCTACATTTGTAAACTTATTTATCTGAAAAACTATACAACATAAATACTTAAAATATGTGGCATAAATTTTTACCTTTTTTAGCATGGTGGCCCCTCGTTGGGCGTGACAGTATTAAGGCTGATCTATTGGCTGGTTTAACCGGGGCTGTGATTGTTCTACCCCAAGGCGTGGCTTTCGCCATGATTGCAGGTCTTCCGCCAGAGTACGGACTCTATACGGCGATGGTGACACCCATTATAGCTGCCCTATTTGGCTCCTCACTACATCTCATTTCTGGTCCAACAACGGCTATTTCCATTGTCGTTTTTTCGGCTATCAGTCATCACGCTGATCCGGGCACTGCAGAATTTATCAGTCTCACTTTAACGCTCACATTTTTAGCAGGTGTCTATCAACTCGCTTTTGGCTTGGCGCGTCTAGGCACTTTAGTTAATTTTGTGTCTCACTCCGTTGTGATCGCTTTCACCGCTGGGGCTGCTATTCTCATTATGACTAGCCAATTGAAACATGTACTGGGTGTGTATGTTCCTAAAGGTGAATCTTTTTTACATACCTGGGTAGATGTTTTTAATGGAATAGGCGATATTAATTATTATATATTGACGGTGGCATTATCCACCCTAATATCTGCCTTACTTTTCAAACGTTTTTTGCCTCGCCTACCTTACATGTTATTGGCGATGATTTTTGGGAGTTTAGTTAGCCTATTGCTCAATGGTGAAGCCCATGGTGTTCATTTAGTCGGGGAAATGCCTGCCCATTTACCCCCTTTATCAATGCCAGATTTTTCCATAGCAACAATACGTCAATTAGCCCCTGAAGCTTTTGCAGTGGCACTATTGGGATTGATTGAAGCCGTCTCCATTGCCCGTTCGGTCGCCACCAAATCTCATCAACATATTGATGGCAATCAAGAATTTATTGGTCAAGGCTTATCCAATATAGTTGGCAGCTTCTTTTCTAGTTATGCAGGTTCTGGCTCATTTACCCGTTCTGGCATTAATTATCAAACGGGAGCTAAAACACCTTTATCAGCTATTTTTGCGGCACTATTCCTAGCGTTGACTGTATTATTCATTGCTCCATTAACTGCTTACTTACCCATTGCCGCTATGGGTGGTATTATCCTATTAGTCGGCTATAACTTAATTGACTTCCATCATATTAAAGAAATTATTAAAGCCAGTCACTCAGAAACCAGCGTGTTATTAGTCACTTTTTTGGCAACCTTATTTTTAGAATTGGAATTTGCGATTTATGCAGGCATTTTCTTATCTCTCGTATTTTATTTAAATCGAACTGCACATCCTAAGATTGTCACCTTGGCACCGGATCCAGAAGAAAGACGGCGCCACTTTACTAATCTTGAGCGTAAAGCACTGCCAGAATGCCCACAATTAAAAGTGATTCGTATTGATGGCTCCCTATTCTTTGGTGCGGTGAGTTATACTTCTAGCACATTACATAAAATAAAGCAAAAAGAACCTACATTAAGTCATTTGTTAATCGTGGCTAAGCCAATCAATTTTATTGACGTTGCTGGGGCTGAAATGTTAGTCCAAGAAGCTAAATATTGGCGAGCGCAAGGCGGTGGTTTGTATTTGTGTGGATTCAAAATGGAAGCGGAGAAATTTCTGCAGCGTGGTGGTTATTTGGCTGAAATTGGTGAACATAATCTCTTTACCGCTAAAAAAGAGGCGATATCTGAGATTTTCCAACGTTTTGATCATCCGTTTTGTCAAACTTGTGAACGGCGTATTTTTCGGGAATGTAATCTGATGAAACGAATTGATGATTAACTGTGCTATGCAACTGCGTTGAAACGCCACGTCCAAAGAAATCCGATTTTTTCAAAAATCGGATTTCTAATGATGTTCAATATCTTGTTAATAACAAAATTTTTTCAGATTAATTATCAACATAAATGCCATAACCAGCAAACCAGCTTTTATCTAATTCCCAATTGACTTGATTCACATCGGGTTGAGATAAAACCATTTTTTTAGCCTTTTGCTGATGATGTGCCAGTTCTTTTTGAGCCGCAATGACTTCTGGATGATTAGTATCATTGCGAGGGAGATTTGGCTTAATAATTGATAGAAACTTCAAAACGGACACTTGAGCAGATCTGGGACTTGAGATCACAGCCATTCCATTGTTTAGTTCAATTACCTTGAATTGATAGGGATAGCTGCCGAGTTCGCTATCCTGTGATAATAAAGAATTTAATTCGCTAACGCGGGGATCATAATTCCAAGCCCAGTAGGCTAAAATTGCAATAGCAAGAGTAACTAAAAATAGTGTGTATTTGCTCACAGTTAAATTTTCCTATATCAATGGGGAAGAGTTTCATTATATACTGCTTGCCCTTGAGTTTCGTGAAAATATGGCATCAAGAAACCAAGTTTTTAAAAAAGGCACCCTTCAATACATTTTTTGTATCTTATCAAAAAGTGTGGGTAAACTTGCCCAAACCTGACAGGTTTTTTCCACCGAATTTAGAGAAGATACCATTTTTTCAACAGTGGGTTGTAATGAAATTCCTACCCACCATTTTTCAACTACATTTCGAACTGACCACCAAATTTTAATAGGATACATAATAATGATATACTATTTTTAAACAGGTATGTTAAAATACAATATAAGTTTAAGATTATGGGAAGAAAATTATGAAATTTCAAGTAACCATAAATCGTGATGAAGACGGGGTTTGGATAGTTGAATGTCCAATGATTCCCGGTTGTATCACTCAGGGCTACACTCAAGCAGAAGCCATCAAAAATATTCATGAAGCGATTACACTTTGTTTAGAAGTCAGATCGGAACAAGGATTGCCCTTGACTATTGAAACTCGACAGTTGGAGGTAGCGATCTAATGTCTTCTTTACCAACTCTCAGTGGACGAAAAGTGGTGCAAGTTTTTACAAAATTTGGTTGGCAAGTGGCACGCCAACGTGGCAGTCATATTATTATGATCAAAGAAGAACATCACGCCACCCTTTCTGTCCCCAATCATCAGGAAGTGGCAAAAGGTACATTGCGTGGTTTGATTCGAGTAGCAGATTTGACAATTTCTGAATTTGTCGCAGCCTGTTAGTCAATGTAAAGGGCTGTTATAAAAAAACTTGAACATTGAGTTAAACCTGTCAGGTTTATACACTATTGACTATTACCAATTAACAATTATCAATGTTATTTAACCATCGTATTCTATTATACATCTATCTATGTTTATTGCTACCTTCCTTCGTGAGTGCCAGCGATGTGACACTGAATTTTAGACAGACGGAGATTAGTGATATTATTAGCGTCATATCCGAAGTCACGGGAAAAACATTTGTCGTTGATCCGCGTGTTAAGGGTAAAGTGACAGTGGTATCGAATGAGCCTATGGATAGCGTTCGTGTTTATGAAGTTTTTCTATCCATTCTCAGTGTACACGGTTTCACCGCTATTCCCAGTGGGGCGGTCATTAAAGTTATCCCGGAAAACCTGGCAAAATCCCAAAATAGCCCTGTATTATTACCAGGCGAAAGTGTAGAAGGCGATATGCTAGTCACGCAAGTTGTCCCAATCAAACATGTTTCTGCAGCCCAATTGATTCCATTATTAAGACCATTAATTCGCCAACAGGGTCATTTAGTCGCTTATTCAAATAATAATACTTTGGTGATTTCCGATCATGCAAATAATGTTCGTCGTTTGCTGAAAATTATTCGTCGCATTGATCGTGCTGATGATAAGGATATTGAAGTCATTGTTTTAGAACATGCTATCGCCGAAGAAGTGGTGCGAATTATTAGTACGCTTGAGCAGAAAAAAGCTAAGGGCGCAAAGAGTACAACTTCTACTTCGACTATTATTGCAGATGAGCGGACAAATAGTGTTCTGATCAGTGGTGATAGCGCGACACGATTGCGTTTACGTACTTTAATTACTCATCTTGATACCCCTATTGAAAGCGTGGGTAATACCCAAGTGATTTATTTACGTTATGCCCAGGCTAAGGATTTAGTTAATGTTCTCAAGGGAGTCAGTGATAGCATGACGCAAACAACCCAAAAAAAGCAGTCTAACGCTAAGGAAACGGTAAAAACTAACATTCAAGCTGATGAAAGTACCAATAGTTTAGTGATTACTGCCACCCCTGCCATCCAGCAAAATTTACAAGCGGTGATACATAAACTGGATATACGACGCGCTCAAGTATTAGTGGAGGCGGTGATTGCTGAAGTGTCTACTGATATGGCACGAGAATTGGGGGTGCAATGGCTACTCTATGGCGCGGAAGATGCAGCAAGTCCTTTTGGTTTAAGTAATTTTGATAATACAGGGACCAGAATCGTTGATTTAGGTTCAGTTGCTTACCAAGCGAATCAGGATCGTAATGTGACGTTACCCAATATCGGTGCGGGGGCTTTTCTAGGTTTAGGTCGATTTGGTAGCAGTATTCTTAATTTTGCGGTGATGTTAAGGGCATTGACTTCAGACACGAATACTAACGTGTTATCGACACCTTCATTATTAACCCTTGATAATCAGGAGGCTGAAATTGTCGTGGGTCAAAATGTGCCTTTTGTCACGGGGCAATATACTGGTACGGGTGCCATTGGTAATGTCGGCAACCCTTTTCAAACGATACAACGTGAAGATATTGGCATAAAACTGAAAGTGAAACCGCAAATTAATGAAGGAAATGCCGTTAAATTAGAAATTGAGCAAGAAGTCTCTAGCATTAGTCGCAGCAGCCAGGCGACGGATCTCGTGACGAATAAACGAACTATTAAAACAACGGTTATTGTTGAAGATGGTAATATGGTTGTGCTTGGGGGATTGATAGATGAGGATTTGCAGCAAACTTCCCAAAAAGTGCCTGTACTAGGCGATTTGCCTATCATTGGTAGCCTATTCCGCTCACAAAGTACCAAAAAGGTGAAACGCAATTTAATGGTTTTTTTGCACCCTATTATTATACGCGATGCTGCCAGTGAAAAATTTATTAGCCATGATAAATATAGTTATATGCGAACCCAACAACTTGAACTTAAAGCGCAGGGCTTGCCCTTAATGTCAGCCTCAGAGATTCCCGTATTGCCTAATTTAGATGATTTTCTAACTATATTACCAGGGGATCATGCTTTATCACCGAAAGAACTTGAACCTGAACTTTATAAATAACTAAAGTTAAGAAGGGCGAACACACAGGTTCGCCCCTACGGATAATGTCTTGTAGGGGCAGACCTACGTGTCTGCCCTTGATAATCAAGTTCTATAACCAATTTCAAATAAACCCTATGTCGCGTTTACTCATTCAAAATTACTATACCGAAGTAGAAAAAATAATCCAATACGGTGGTTCCAGTAAAGAAACTTCGATCCGTGTCGCGTTTCAAAACTTGTTGAATGCCTACTGTACACCGAAGAATTTTATCTTAATACCAGAACTTGCGTATTCAACCAAATACGATACTACTGTTTATCCAGATGGCACAGTTAAGGATGCACTACGTTTGGATTGGGGTTATTGGGAATCTAAAGATAAATATGATGATTTGGACAAAGAAATTGGAAGCAAGTTTGCTAAAGGTTATCCAAATGACAACATATTGTTTGAGGACTCCCAACAAGCTGTCTTGATTCAAGGCAATAACGAAGTCAGCCGGGTTTCTATTGCGGATGCTGCTAAATTAGACGCGCTGTTAAATAAATTCATCAATTATGAACGGCAAGAGGTTCGGGATTTTCGTCAAGCTATTGAAAAATTTAAAGCCGACTTACCCACCGTTGTTGAGACTTTACGCTCTACCATAGCCAACCAAAAAGCTTTGAACTTCAAAGCCGCTTTTAAGAAACTCTTCAAACTGTGCAAAGAATCTATCAATCCAAAGATAAATGAGTTTGATATTCAGGAAATGATAATTCAGCATATCTTAACTGAGGATATTTTCTTGACCGTGTTTAATGAGAGCCAGTTTCATAGAGAGAATGTGATTGCTTTGGAATTGGAATCTGTGGTTAATACGTTCTTTATTGGTAGTGTGCGGCGTGATACTTTGAAATCAATTGAAAGTTATTATGCGGTGATTAGGAGGAAAGCGGCTGATATTAGTAATCATCATGAGAAGCAAAAATTTTTGAAGGTGATTTATGAGAACTTTTATAAAGCCTATAATCCCAAAGGCGCGGATAGGCTTGGCATTGTCTACACTCCAAATGAGATTGTGCAGTTTATGATTAAGAGTACTGATCATTTGCTGGATAAACATTTTAACCGGTTGTTATCTGATGATAATGTGGAAATTTTGGACCCGGCGACTGGCACTGGTACGTTTATCACAGAGCTAATTGAGTACTTGCCAAAAAGCAGGTTGCCAGCAAAGTATAAGAATGAAATTCATTGCAATGAGGTGGCTATTTTGCCTTATTATATTGCGAATTTGAATATTGAGTATACTTATCAGCAGAAGATGGGTGAGTATGAGGAGTTTAGTAATATTTGCTTTGTGGATACGTTGGATAATGTTGGTTTTGAGCATGGTACTGGTTATAAGGATCAGCAAGGTGATTTAGTTTTGGGTTTGGGTGCGGAGAATGCTAAACGAATTGAGGAACAGAACCAGCGTAAAATCTCGGTAATAATTGGGAATCCGCCTTATAATGCTAATCAGCAGAATGAAAATGATAATAATAAAAATCGTGAGTATCCAGAGATAGATACTGATATTAAGCGGACTTATGTTGAGAATAGTACAGCGCAGAAGACTAAGGTTTATGATATGTATGCGCGGTTTTTGCGTTGGGCTTCCAACCGGATAGATAAGAATGGAGTAATTGCTTTTGTATCTAATAGTTCATTTCTTGAGGCTAGGACTTATGACGGTTTTAGAAAGGTGGTTGCTGAAGAATTTAATGCTATTTATGCGATTGATTTAAAAGGTAATGCGAGAACGACAGGTGAGAGACGACGTAAAGAAAGTGGTAATGTGTTTAGTGATGCAATTCGTGTTGGTATAGCTGTTTATTTTTTGATTAAAGATGAAAAATCTAAGGGTTGTAAAATTTATTACAATGCAATTCGTGATTATGCTAAATCTGAAAAAAAGAAGGAATATTTAAGGGATAATACACTGGAAAGTTTGAATTTTGAGCGTGTTATGCCGGATAAAAATCATAATTGGCTAAACCTTGCTGATAATGATTTTGATGATTTGTTGCCTTTAGCTAACAAAGAGACTAAGTTAGCTAAATCACAGAATGAGGAAAGGGCTGTTTTTAGTTTTTTTTCTTGGGGAGTTGTAACAGCAAGAGATGGATGGATAACGGATTTTTCTAATGAACAATTGTTGAAAAAAATGGCATTCTTTGTTGACCATTATAACAATTATCAGAAATCAAGTTTTTCCACCGTTATAAAGTGGTCAAGGAATCTCAAGAGAAGGTACGACAAAGGTTTAAAGGAAGATTTAAGTTCGCAAAAGATCAAAGAGTCTTCTTACCGGCCTTATGTAACACGTTATCTTTATGATTCTAAAATATTTATTGATGAATATAATGCCTTAGATACCATTTTCAAAAAAGATAATATTGTTATTTGTATTACATATCATAAACAAGTACCTTTTATGGTGCAAGCAACAAATAAAATTTTTGATTATGGTTTTGGTTCAAGAGATACCAAAGGTATTTCTCTTTACCGCTACGATTCCGAAGGCAACCGCACTGACAACATAACCGACTGGGGCTTAAACCAATTCCAAACCCATTACCAAGACAACACCATAACCAAGGAAAACATATTCCACTACACTTACGCCGTACTCCACAACCCAGCTTACCGGCAAAAATACGAACTCAACCTAAAGCGAGAATTCCCCCGTCTCCCGTTTTATGAAGACTTCTCCCAATGGGTAAACTGGGGCAAGCAACTAATGGACTTACACCTAAATTATGAGAAAGCCAAAAAGTACAAACTCAAGCAAGTAGACATAGAAACCAACAAACTGAACAAACCCAAACTAAAAGCCGACAAAGAAGCTGGTAAAATTTACCTTGATCAAACTACCACCTTGCAAGGCATTCCCGCCAGTGCATGGGATTACAAGCTTGGCAACCGCAGCGCGTTAGAATGGATACTTGATCAGTACAAAGAAAAGAAACCCCGCGACAAAACCATCGCCGAAAAATTCAATACCTATCGCTTCGCCGACTACAAAGAACACGTTATTGACTTATTGAAACGGGTTTGTACTGTCAGCGTTGAAACCCTGAAAATAATTGAGGAAATGCCTGAATAACTACTTTATTAGAGAAAGGTGGCTTTAGTAAGGAACGTGTCTGAAATAACTTCGACAACTAAACCTGTCAGGTTTGAGCAAAGTGTTTTAGAATTTATTTTGTGTACGTTCCTAAATAATAATTAATAGTTAATAACTCGTCAGAAATTCGATTTTTGAAAAAATCGAATTTCTTATAACCATTAATCCTTAATAAAATGAATTTAACTCAAATCGCACAGGATAACAAAATCCTCGAAATCGCAGTGGGTTCTCATTTATATGGGACCAACACGCCGACTTCTGATCTGGATTATTCGGGGGTGTTTTTACCGATTAAAGAATTTGTGTTTGGTTTTCAACGGGTTGAAGAAGTTAATCTGTCTGTGATTGATAAAAATTCATCTGGTAGAAATACTAAAAACGCCATTGATCGTAAATTATACGAATTTAAAAAATTCGTCAAGCTGGCGATGGAAAATAATCCGAATATTATTGAACAAATGTTTGTGAATGAATCCAACATTGTTTATATTAATGAAACCGGGCGAGCCTTGCTGCATGAACGGCATCAATTTCCCCATAAAGGGCTAGTCAAAAAATTTAAGGGCTATGCCTTTTCCCAAAAACATAAAATGGTGATTCGCACCGACAAATATCATGAACTAAGCAACGCCTTCGACTACTTGAAAAATTATGAAAGGCAAAAAGAGCTTTTAATTGAACTCAAAGAAAAACGTTTGCCCTTTATGAAGTTTAACCATGATTATTGTGTCGTCGGTGATTTGAATCTGCAAAAAGGGATTTATGTCAAAAAAGCCGTTAGTATGATTCAAGAACGGCTCAGTAAAGTGGGGCATCGAAAAGACTTGATTACGAAGCATGGTTATGATACCAAATTCGCGTCTCACCTCATTCGGCTCCTATTGGAAGGCAAAGAGCTAATCAGCACAGGCGAAATTATATTTCCATTGGCATATAAAAGCACTATTTTAGAAATTAAACAAGGGCTATGGACGATCAAAGCAGTGCTTGATTATGCCGATCAATTAGAAGCTGAAATCGACATCGCCACCGAAAAATCCGATTTGCCCAGCAAACCCAGATTTGATGAGATAGAACAGTTTACTATCCAGTTGCTGGAAGAACATTTAGGTGTGCCGGTGCATAAATAAACTGCTAACGGTTGATTTTTAGACCTGACAATTGGATTTAGTCTTCTGGAAGCTGATGTACAATATTTTGCTGTACAAAACAATGCTCAACTTTCCGACTTCCATCAAATCATCGCTGGAAACCAGGGCGTTGTATTACAAGTTGATGTGGGTTCAACATTTTATGTTTTACTTCCTATGATGCTTGAAGCTTAATACAAGAAGCAAAGGCTGAGTAATTACATAATTTTATGATATGTGCTTGCCCTTATTAGCAATTTTAGTATCCACCAAACCAGCTTGGGGTACGAACACAAAGGAGTTTCAAAATGAGCGACACTTATGAAATTGAAAATAATGCCATTGATGGAGAAGATGAGATGGGCTCGTTAAATCATAGTACACTGCAAACTAATTTAGCCGGTTTGCTTAAATTTAAATGCGATAAGAAGCTTGCCGTGATGACCGAATTAAGTCTGGACATCAGCCAGCATGATATTAGTCAATATGATCTTGAAGCTTCACTAGAACTCAAACCGGATGTTTGCGCTTACCTGAAGCGCCCGGTCATACCAGAGGGTAAGAATGACTTAATAAAGGTATCTCAAATGCCGGACCTGGTCATCGAGATACTTTCGCCAAGACAATCAATTGATTATCTGGTCAGAAAGACCAAAGCCTATTTTGAACTGGGTGTGAGAACCGGTTGGTTGGTTAACCCTGACCAAAAAATCATAACTGTCTATTCAAGACCCAAGCAAAATCTGCGAAGTAAAACCTTTGCCCTAGACACAACACCAGAAGTCATTGACGAGATTATAGACCTCCGATTCTTAATGAGAGAAATCTTTGAAGAGGAAATGGCTTGAGATAAAAAGTCATTTCATCGAAATAATTGGGGTCAGATGACTTGGGGCTTTTTTTATGAAAACTAACGAGCGGAGTGATATCAATGTTGATGATTTGATGAGATTTCAATGAAGGGATTGTTTAAGGGGGTGTTTGTTGTATTAATCGTGTACATCTCATTTAGCTTGACAAACATACTGGATATAGCGTTTTTCGTTTGGGTGAAATACAAAAAAGGGCAACCATAAAGGATTGCCCCTACAAGAAATGTACTTCACTCAAAAGGGAAATGCTATATTATTCAAAGTGCCAACTTTGGGGTAGCTATTCGCCCTGGTTGTAATGGTGTCGAAGCGGCTATTATTTTCACCGCCGCGATTTTTGCCTATCCTACTCACGCCTGGCGACATAAACTACTTGGTTTTGTTATTGGTGTCTTCACCATTCAAGCCCTTAATCTCATCCGTATCATCAGCCTCTTTTATCTGGGAAGTGCTGATTATGCTTGATGTGTTGATGGTTTTTCTGATATGGATTCGGACCTTGCCCCCTAAACCTGCCACCCATGCCTAATAAATCCGTTTATATTTTTTTACTAGAAACCTTTATAGGGCAGACACACAGGGCGAACACGCAGGTTAGCACCGAAAATCACATAATACGTGGGGTCTTGTAGGGGCAGACCTGCGTGTCTGCCCTTAACTTAATGGCAGTGCACATTCGGCTGGAAACGGTTTTTGATGAAACCCAAAATCGCTATCAGGATTGACAGAATTTTAGAATTTTTTTAGAATGGTTTATTGACATTATTAGGTTTTATTCTGTTAATTCTAAAAATTTGTCAATTCTGATTTAGACACAGAAAAAAGCCAAAAATAGGATAAAATTAGCCCATTCTAAAACCCAATTAGCTAAATAACTCATTCTCAGCTTGACGGATAACTTCCAGCCTATCCACTTTTTGAAATCCCCGTGGTAATTTTTGCCCTCGCCGATTTCGTTCCAAAGTATAGGCTTCAATATCACGCGCTTTAAGTGTGAGATGGCGTTTGCCAATATGGAGCGTTAAAATATCTATGCTCGGATTGAGCAAGGTGAGAGCGACTACCTTTTCTCTCTCTTTTTGACTTTTAGCGGGAATGTTGAGGAGTTTGACACCTTTGCCCTTGGGTAAACAGGGTAATTCTGATACGGCGACGATAGATAAGTACCCTGCACTGGTGACAACGGCATAATGTTCCGTGTCAGCTTTAGTGATGAGTAAGGGTGGCAATATTTTTGCGCCTTTAGGCAAAGTCAATATGGCTTTACCGGCTTTATTTTTAGTATATAAGTCCCCAAAATTAACTTTAAAGCCGTAGCCTGCATCAGAGGTTAATAAATAAGAAGTATCCTGCTCTCCTAGTAGTACATATAGGAATCCAATGCCATCCGGCGGTGTAAAGCGTTTCGCTAAAGGTTCACCTTGTCCCCGTGCCGAGGGTAAGGTGTGGGCAGGAACAGAGTAACTTCGACCGGTGGCATCAAAAAAGACGGCTTGTTGATTACTGCGTCCACGAGCAGCATCAGTAAATTCATCGCCGGCGCGATAATTTAAACTGCTGGGATCAACATCATGGTTCTTAGCGGCTCGCGCCCAGCCTTTGGTTGATAAAACGACCGTAATGGGTTCAGAGGGTACAAAGGTTGTTTCATCAAAGGCTTGCGCCTGCTCGCGTTCAACAATCGGGGAACGGCGTGGATTACCATAATTTTTGATATCCGAGTTTATTTCTTTAATAATCAATGACTTAAGTTTATTTTCCGCCTGTAAAGTGTTTTCTAAAGTCTTGCGCTCTTTGCCAAGTTTTCCTTGCTCTTCCCGAATCTTCATTTCTTCCAGCTTGGCGAGTTGACGGAGTTTCAATTCTAAAATCGCTTCTGCCTGCACCTCACTAAGCTTATAAGTTTTTATAAGTACCGGCTTTGGTTTATCTTCATCGCGGATAATGGCAATGATGTCATCTATATTCAAATAAGCAATCAGCAAACCTTCGAGAATATGTAAACGTTTAAGGATCTTATCCAGGTGGTATTGCAAGCGACGGCGCACGGTTTGATTTCGATATTCTAGCCATTCAGACAGAATCGTTTTAAGATTTTTAACTTGAGGGCGACCATCCAATCCAATCATATTCAAATTAACGCGAAAGCTCTTTTCTAAATCTGTTTTTGCAAAGAGGTGCGTCATCACGCTATCAATGTCAATACGATTAGAGCGGGGAATGATCACCAAACGCACCGGGTTTTCATGATCTGACTCATCGCGTATATCTTCTAGCAGGGGCAATTTTTTGGCGATCATTTGCGCCGCGATTTGAGTGATAACTTTACTGCCTGATGTTTGATGAGGTAGTGCCGTAATAATAATATCGCCATTTTCAGAAGTATAAGTTGCCCGCATCCTAATGGAGCCGTTGCCGGTTTCATATATTTTTAATAAATCAGCCGGTGGGGTGATAATTTCTGCTTCGGTGGGATAATCGGGGGCAGGTATCAGGGCGCGTAAGTCCGCAACAGTGGCTTCTGGATGTTTTAATAGGTGAATACAAGCAGTGGCAACTTCTTCCAAATTATGCGGTGGAATATCGGTTGCCATACCAACCGCAATCCCACTGCCACCATTGAGCAGAATATTAGGTAAACGGGCTGGTAATAAAACAGGCTCTTGCATAGTGGCATCAAAATTAGGTTGCCAATCCACCGTGCCTTGCCCTAATTCGCTTAATAATAAATCGCTAAACGCTGCTAAACGCGATTCGGTATAGCGCATAGCGGCAAAAGATTTTGGATCATCATTTGAGCCCCAATTGCCCTGCCCATCTATTAATGGATAGCGATAAGAAAAAGGTTGCGCCATTAAGACCATCGCTTCATAGCACGCCATATCGCCATGTGGGTGGAGACGACCTAAAGTTTCTCCTACCGTTCGGGCGGATTTTTTATATTTGCTACTGGCTTTAAGCCCTAAATTCGCCATCGCATAGATAATACGCCGCTGTACCGGTTTTAAACCATCGCCGATATGAGGCAAAGCCCGATCTAAAATGACATACATGGCGTATTCAAGATAGGCTTGTTCCGTAAATTGGTGTACTGGTTGACGTTCTATTTCTTCTATGTGCATTTTTTTAGGTGTGCCAGAAATCCGATTTTTGAAACAAATCGGATTTCTAATTTATAATTAAAAGACGCGCTTCACCATGATGAAATAATTGAATTTGGATATTAGGTGTGGGGGTGAATGTACCCCCTTTTTCAGGCCATTCAATCAGGGCAATCATATTTTCTTCGAGGTAGTCGCGTATGCCTAGATATTCTAATTCTTCCGGATCGCCTAAACGATAGAAATCAAAATGGTAAATTTTACGATCACCAATTTGATAGGGTTCCACTATGGTATAGGTAGGACTTTTTACTATACCGGTATGTCCTAAGGCACGTAAAAATCCCCTGACTAATGTTGTTTTTCCAACACCTAAGTCTCCACATAAGTGCAAAATGCACCGACTCTGACAGGTGTTCGCTAAATGGCTACCAAAATTTTCCATGGCAGTAGCCGTGGGGATAAGGTATTTCCCTAAACCTGTCAGGTTTTCTGAATTTATCAAAATGATCTTGCCTCAAATCTGGATTGGCATAATAACGTAACCAGGGTAATAAGTCGCTTGCTAATAAGCCACGTTCACCGTCAACTGCTGCGCGATCACCGGCTTTAGCGTGTAAACAGACTCCTAATTTCACCGCCCCTAATGTATGAATACCTTGAGCTAATAAACCGGCAATTACCCCTGTGAGTACATCGCCCATGCCACCGCAAGCCATTCCTGGATTGCCATCGGTGCAAACGTCAATTTGATGATCATTAGTCGCAGCAGCTATCAATGTACCGGCTCCTTTAAGAACACATATCCCCCCAAAGCGTTCTTGCAATGCTTGAACTGCAGCAAATCTATTTGCTTGAATGTCATCAGTGGACATTTCTAATAAGCGAGCGGCTTCCCCTGGATGGGGTGTCAATACGCTGTTATCAAAACGAAATGGTTTTTGTGCCAATAGATTGAGTGCATCTGCATCCACGACAATCGGTTTTTTTAGCTCTTTAACCGCTTCAAATAAGGTACGCGCCCAGGTTGATTGACCGAGTCCTGGTCCAATGACAACTACATTGGCTTTATCTAAAAGTGGTGCCAGTTGTTCGGCAGTTTCTACTCCATGAGTCATGATTTCTGGACGAGTGAGATTCAATAGGGGTGCATGGGCAGCACGAGTTGCAACACTGACAAGTCCTGCACCTACCCTAGTAGCTGCTTCTGCTGCCAAACGCGCTGCCCCTATCATGCCACTATCTCCGCCTATGATTAACACATGTCCAAAAGTACCTTTATGGGCAGCCCGTGGACGTTTGGTTAACAATGTACAGCCTAAGATATCATAATATAAGCGACCGACAGTCGATTTAAGTGATTTATAAGTTTCTTTCGGAACCTGTAAATCATTAAAATAGAGTTCGCCACAGTAATCCCGCCCTTTGCCAGTCAATAAACCTTGCTTTAAACCAATAAAGCTCACAGTCGCCTCGGCTCGAACAGCGACACCTAAAACGCTACCCGTATCAGCCTGTAAGCCAGAAGGTATATCTATTGATAAGACGGGATGACGTAAAAGATTAACTGCTTCAATCACTTCTCGCCAGATGCCTGACACCTCACGGTCAAGCCCTGTACCGAATAAAGCATCCACGATGACATCAACCTGAATATCAATAAATAGTTCATGCGTAAATGCGAGTGGCATCAAATCGACTTTGAGCATAGATTCAAACGCAGTACGTGCGTCACATTTAAGCTTTTTCGTATCTCCCACTTGTAATACTATCGTATGATAACCGGCTAAATGAGCCAATCGTGCTAAGACATAACCATCTCCAGCATTATTGCCAATACCACATAAAACAGCGATGCGCTCTGCTTTGGGCCATCTGGATTTTAAAATATCAAAGCACGCACTACCAGCACGTTCCATTAAACAAATGCCTGGGATACGCAATTCTTCAATAGCATATTTGTCAAGTTCACGTACTTGACTTGCACTATATAAATCCAGGGGAAGAAAATCTTTATCCATTTTTTTTTAGCTTTTTCAGCCATCTATTATTTAATTATTTGAATAAATCAGATTTTTTGGAAAAATCGGATTTCTAATAACCATTAACCATTAAAAAATGTTGACGATAGTATTTAAGCTCTTCAATAGATTCATAAATATCACTCATGGCAAGATGTTTAGATTCTTTTTCAAATTTTGCCAGTTTCGGTAACCAACGGTATGCTAATTCTTTTAGGGTGCTGACATCAATATAGCGATAATGAAAATATTTTTCCAATTCAGGCATGTAATGATATAAAAATTGCCGATCTTGACCAACAGAGTTACCACAGATAGGTGATGCATCCTGGGGGACATGTTTTTGCAGAAATGCTAATGTAAGACGTTCAGCCGTTTTGATATCAATCTTGCTTTGGCGTACTCGTTCTGTTAGTCCAGATTGTCCATGGTGAGTGGTATTCCATTCATTCATCGCCTCCAGCACTTCATCGCTTTGATGAATAGCTAATACCGGTCCTTCTTCAATCACGTTAAGATTGACATCCGTCACTAACGTCGCAATTTCTATAATGGTATCGTGACGGAGCTCGAGTCCTGTCATTTCTAGATCGATCCAAATCAGATGACTTGAATTTTGTGCCATAATTGTAGAGTTTCCATTTTTGGTCTTTAAGGAGGCGCTATAAAATTGAAAGATGTTTAAGTTACTAAAATTAAGTCATTTTGTCAACATTTATCAAAAAAACCATGAAAAAATGCTTGATAAATGCATTATGCATTTTATTTTTTGTGAGTGGATGTTCCCAAGACATTCCTGAAGATACAAGGCATTCTAAAATGAGCGAAAAAAATTTGCAAATCGCAACCTTTGCCGGTGGTTGTTTTTGGTGTGTAGAAGCCGGGTTTGAAAAACTCACCGGGGTGCATGAGGTGATTTCCGGTTATACCGGGGGTCGTCTCAAAAATCCTACCTACGAACAAGTATCGTCTGGTCAAACTGAACATGTGGAGGCAGTTCAAGTTCATTATGAGCAGGCAGTTATTTCTTATGATGCCCTGGTAGAATCTTTTTGGCATCAGATTGATCCTACCGATAATGAAGGTCAATTTGCGGATCGGGGTAAACAATATCGCCCGGTCATTTTTTACCATGATGAAATGCAAAAGGAAATTGCTAAAAAATCACGCGCCGCTTTAGCCGTTTCAGGGCATTTTCAAAATCAGGTTATAACCGAAATTCGCTCCTTTGAAGCATTTTACCCTGCCGAAGATGTACACCAAGATTATTACCAAAAGAACCCTTTGCGCTATCAGTCCTACCGCTACTATTCAGGGCGGGATCAATTTTTGGAAAAAACTTGGGGGAGTGATCTTCATAAGAACTTGACTTCAGCAAAGATACCAAAGCCGGCACCTTATGAAAAACCGTCAGATGAAGTTCTACGTCGTCAACTGACTCCCTTACAATATAAGGTAACCCAAAACGATGCCACGGAAAAGCCATTTCAAAACGAATATTGGGATAACAAGCAGGTAGGTATCTATGTAGATATTGTTAGCGGAGAGCCGCTATTTTTGTCTATGGATAAGTATGATTCAGGGACGGGATGGCCCAGTTTTACCAAACCTATTACTAAGGATTATGTCGTTGAGCGTAAAGATTTTAAGATCTTCAGGACACGCATTGAGGTACGCAGCAAATATGGTGATTCTCATTTAGGTCATGTATTTCCTGATGGTCCTAAGAAAAACGGGCTACGTTATTGTATCAATTCCGCCGCTTTGCGCTTTATTCCGAAAGAAAGTTTAGCTCTGGAAGGTTATGAAGAATTTGTCACTCTGTTTGAAAAGTAAATTAAGAACGCAACAACTTCAAAAAATTAATGAACGATAACACTATTCCAACACAACTTATACAAACATTACGAACAGCAAAGCAAGTAGTTGTATTAACGGGGGCTGGTATTTCTGCCGAAAGTGGTGTTCCCACTTTTCGTGATGCACAAACCGGTTTATGGGCAAAATATGATCCAATGGATTTGGCGACTCCAGAAGCCTTTCAACGCGATCCACGTTTAGTCTGGGAATGGTATACTTGGCGACGCGAATTAGTCGCAAAGGCGCCACCCAATTTAGGTCATTTGGCTTTGGTCAACATGCAAACTTACCTGCCGAAATTCACTTTGATTACTCAAAATGTTGATGGATTACATCAACGCGCAGGGAGTCAGCAGGTAATCGAACTACATGGTAATCTAACTCGTAGTAAATGTGTTAATGAGCATATAGTTGATAGTTGGCAAACCGCTGATGAGCTACCCCCTCGTTGTCCTCATTGCGAACAAATTTTGCGTCCGGATGTTGTATGGTTTGGTGAATTTTTGCAGGAGCAAACACTTTATAAAGCAATGAAAACGGTTGAACAATGCGACTTGATTTTTAGCGTTGGTACTTCTAGTCTCGTGCAACCGGCAGCTTCTTTACCTTTTATTGCCCTTGAACATGGTGCTAAATTAGTTGAAATTAATCCTGATAGTACGCCATTAACGCCGCACGTACATTTTGTTTTGTATGGAAAATCTGGTGCAATATTACCTAAGCTGGTTGATTTAACTTGGTAGGTGCTAAAAAAATTGTTTCTATAGAAATTAGGGCGAACACGCAGGTTCGCCACGACATACCTATCGTAGGGGGTTTAATGTTTGCCTTTATTGATGGGGATTTTTTTAAAAAGTTGCCTTATTGAAATTTGGATGCTTCAATCCTATAAAAATGTTTTGCCATAGTCTTGATAAAAAACTAAAAAACTTGATTATAGTTTAATATTCTATTATATTAATGGCTGTTAGGTTTTTTATTTCTATAATTACCCATTATGAGGGCTTTTTATGAAAAAATTATTAATTATCAGTAGTTTAGCACTTTCTATGTCTTACATGAGTTCCAGTTATGCCGTTGATCCGGTAAGTGCGGGGGCTGCTGCAGGGGCTGTAGAAGGGGCTGCTATTGCAGCCGCCAGTGCGGGTAGTCTGGCTGAAGCTGCAGCTGTTGTAGGGGCAGCAGGTGCTGTAGGCGCGGTTGGAACGACTGTGGTTGGCATTAGTGCTGGATATGGAACAGCAAAATTGATGAATGATAAACTCTTTACTGAAGGTTGCGAAGGAAAAGAAAAGGCATGTGAAGGTGCAAAAATTGGTACTTATACCGGTGCGACTTTGGGAACTCTTGGCGTTGTGAGTGCATTGGCAATTGAAGGTGCAAGTGCTGCTGGTTTAGCCTCTATTGGTAGTATCATTGGTGGTGGTGCAGTAATTGGTGGTGCTACGCTAGTGGCTGCCCCTATTATTGCTGCAGCTGCTGTTGGGGGCGCAACTTACGGGTTGTTTGCCCTTCTTGGAGATGGTGGTGTTGGTAATAATGGTGCTGATGATGATGATGATGATGATGGTAAGAAGGATGCTGAAGCTTCTTCTCAAGCCGGCGGCTAATAAGATGTATTTCTTGATAGGCGGAATCCGGATAATTTTGTTTTCTGACAAATACTATTTCTTAAAGAAATAGTATTTGTTGCCGGTTATATTATTGAAAAGGGTGGGCAATTTGCCCACCTTTTTTTTTCAGTCAAAAAATTCAATTCGGTTATATCCCATTACAAATTTAAAAAAATTGAACTTTGATATACATCAAATTAAAGTGAAAAATTTATGCAAAATACAACTGATTTTCCTACCAAAACATTGAAATATGATCCGATTATCTATTCCCTGGAAACGCCGAAGTATCATTTACTTCAATTTGATGCGAACAATCGGTTTGCCGGATGGGTGTTTAATTTTGGCAAATTAAAAATTAATAGTATTAATGTCTATAATGATGAACAATTTGTGGGTAACTTTATTGTCGATGGGCTGCGTGAAGATGTTGGGGGGCATGTGCCAAGTATTGCCGCTGCCAAAACCTGTGGTTTTGCTTTTGACATTAAAATAAGTAAAACTTTAAAAAAAGTGCTTTTTGAAATTGTTTTCGATGATGCTTCAAAGGAGCCATTTTTTGAATTTGATGTCGCTAATGCTTTTTCTCAGCGAGTTTATTTTAAAAAACTTAGACAAGAAATTACGGCTATACATAAGCCGGCGGGTGAATTAGTCTATTTAACGCAGGGGCATTATCATGTTGAAGAGTATCAAAATTCTATTATCCCTGGTGTGCTTAATATGCGTCAATACTTAGAACATTCAGGTGTTGATTTAAATAATATTCATTCATTATTGGATTTTGGTTGTGGTTCTGGGCGATATTTAGTTGGTTGGCATTTGATTGCACCGCATATCGCTTTACATGGCTGCGATCTGAATACAACTTTGATGTCTTGGGCACAAAATAATTTACCAAATCAAATAAAGTGCCTCAAAAATAATTTGATACCGCCCTTATCTTATCCTGATAATCAGTTTGAGCTAATTTATTTCATATCAGTCTTTACACATCTGTCACTTAATTTGCAAAAAATCTGGATTCAAGAACTGAAAAGAATCCTTAAAGTGGGCGGCTATATTTTGCTGACTTTGCATGGAGAATTTTATGTACGCAATTGTTTTTGGCAGGAATCTGACAAAATAGAAGAATTTCTAAGTAGCGGTTTTATCAAAAATGCTTCTGATGATGAAGGTGCTAATCTTTGTGGCACTTACCATACACCGGCATTTGTTGAAGAATTATTTCAAGAATTTCAATTAGTGGGATATTTTCCCAATGGTAGGATCAATCAACATAGAACCCTGTTTCAAATTGCTCAATCTCAGGATGTTTATGTTTTTCAGTATAATGGAAATGAGTAAATGCTTAATAGATAGTTTTTCATGTAATCCTGATTAAAAACGAAATATGAAAATAACTGATTTACCTCAACCTTTTGGTTTTTATCGTGTTTTGACTGGTAGTGATTATCTCCATTTTGGTTATTGGCAAAACAATCATTCAGAAATGAGCTTGCTACAAGCTCAGGAAGCCTTATCGAAATTACTATTAAGTCGGTTTCCAAAACCGCCTCTGCGTATTTTGGATGTGGGCTGCGGTTTAGGAGTCATGGCAGCGCATTTAGTTAAAGCGGGATATCAAGTGGTGGCGATTGCACCTTCAGAACACCTCATCCGCTATGCGGAACATCATCATCCAGGACCTAAATATATTGCTTGTGGCTTTTTGGACGATCACATTCCTCCATTGGAATGTTATGACATCATCCTATTTCAGGAATCATTGCAATATTTTCCTAAACTAAGCCCCGTTTTTGAAAAAGTTAAACAACTTTTAGAACCCTCACAGGGGCGAGTGATATTTTGTGATGAAGTTTCTTATAGCGAAGAAACGCAAAAATATTCTGCCGTGCATGAGGCTAAAAATATTGAACGTGATTTTGCTGAACAGGGCTTTTTTGTTCGTTACCATGAGCGTATTGGTCCACAAGTGCGCCCTACCTGTGAAAAAATTATCCAAGGTTTTTATGAAAAAAGAGATGAATTAATAGCTTGGTTTGGACCAAATGTAGAAGCCGAAATTTTTCACTTTACGATGGGCTGGGAAAAACAACGTACTTTGTATAACCAGAGACAATTTGGTTATGAAGTTTGGGAACTGCAATCTAGTCAATTTCAAGTACGAGGCTACCAGGAAGGCGATGAGACAAATATTCTTCAAGCATTTGAAACGGCTTTTGGTGTTTCCCGAAGTTTAGCACATTGGCAATGGAAATTTAAACATTCGCCCTTTGGTGGTCCTTATATATCTACAGTATGGGATGAAACAGAATTAGCGGCGCATTATACAGCCTATCCGGTATCTTTATGGTTAGGAAATCGGAACACGATAACTTATCAGGTAGGTGATACGTTAACGCTGCCAGCCTATCGAGGCATAGGGCAAGGACATACGAGTTTATTAGCCAGGGCAGTTCGTCATTTTCATCGTTTATATTGCGAAGGGCAAATTCCATTTTTTTATGGTTTTAATACAGATAAAATCCAACGATTTGGCAAAATGTTTTTGCGCTATTATTCTGTCGCGCCGGTGTATGAATGGATTTTAGAAGATGAAGCATTACAAACTTTGATAAAAAAACCGGCTTGGCAAAATTTGCGACGAGGTTATACTGTCACTTGTGGAGAACCCGTTGCAAAGTGGGCTGATCAGGTTTTCGCAAAGGCAAAGGAATATTATGGATGGCTAGTGGTACGCGATCAGCAGTATTTACAATGGCGTTATCAGGCACATCCTGAACATACCTATTATTTCTTTGTCGTGCGCCATTGGGGGCAAGTTGTTGGATGGTGGCTTGGGCGTGTTGAAGGTAAAACGCTTTTAATAGGAGATGCCCTTTTTTGTCAACAATCTATTGATGCACCTCGCGCTGCTTTAAAAGCAGGGCTGGCATTTTTTTATAAAAAATCTATAAAAATCAACGAAGTACGTGGCTGGTTTTCTCAAACGCCTCAATGGTGGAATAAGGTGCTTGATGAATTAGGCTTTTATTCACAAAGACAATGGCAAAATTTAGATTTTTGTGTTACCTCTTTTACAAATGAGCTTGAACCTGAAAAAATTGGCGATAATTTTTATTTTACTCAAGGGGATAGTGATTTGTTTTAATTTAATTAAGACTAAATCAGACAAATCTATCGTCACAAAAAAAACCTGACAGGTTTCAAAAACCTGTCAGGTTTATACCATTTCAAAAAAACATTATTTCATTGCCGATCCTATGGCATAATCAGCAAATCTTGTACTTCACCACTGGGATAGATAATACCAAAATCTTCTACACCATCATCGTTTCTATCAGAACCCAAAGAAGTGAATTCTACTCCACCACTAATAGGTGCTTTGCCAGAAATCACTTCATAACCCAACAAACCACGATATTTTTTGCCCTTGATTTTAAAGGATACCGCACCATTGAACTCCACTGACACATCGCTCACATTACTATTCTCTAAACCCAATCCAAAGAGCAGCTTTGGATAAACAGGAGAAGGATAAACGATTTGCCGACGGCGGTGTTTTTTACCCTTTTTACCCTTCTTATCAAAGACTATCGTATAAATTAAGCCATTACCTGTCGGGAAGGAAGGAAAATCCATTGACATACCGCCTAATGGCATACCCACAGCCAGCCTTGACATAATATCCGCACGACCACTATGGTAATAGGATAAAGTGCTTGATGTCTTGATTGTACCTTGTGCATTCATACTTAACGAAGCAGAAATATCTGCAGCCGGTATCGTCAAATCAGTCACCACTGCTGGGAAATCCTGTATAACCGGCTGGGTAGTAATACTTTGACCCTGCTCCGTTACAATGTTAACACTGTTATCCACATTCAAGCTAATACCTGGGACTTCATCTGCGTTCGCTTGTGTCACTTCAATCGGACACACCTCATACCGCATATCTTCTCCAAATTCGACTTCAATATTACCCGTAGTGGTACTTTGCTCCACGGTAGTATCAGGCAGTAAGACTTGTAAATCTTCTATTACCGACAGTCCGTCTTCAATCAAATTGATATTCAAATTCACCGGCTTAAAAGACAACTCTAAATTGGCTGCTGCGCTATCTGCCCTGACAATAGGGAAAATAGGCGTTAAGTCAATTCCTACTGGAATAACATCCCGCTTGGCAAATTTGACACCAGGACCAAAAACAACTCTGGCACCGACATCAATTTCCATACTGTCAATGACCGAATAAGAAATTCGTACCGTTCCCTTAATTACACGGTCCTTAATCCTAATAGGTTTTTGAGAAGTCCCAACGATGGTTATATTTTCCAAAGTGGGTCCTGCCGGTAATTCTACAACGACCGATAAATCAAGACTCAGGTTAGTCGCAAACCCGAGTGAAGTGATGACAGAATCACCAGAGGCTGCTACAAAACGTTCTATCAATTGACTTTCCAAGTTGTTACCTGAAAAAGTATAAATGCGAACTTCACTGCCACCGGCTTTACTAACAATAATTTCAGCACTTCCATCAGCGTTCACATCACCAACAGCTAAAACAACGCCATTACCTTTGTAATCGCATTTGCGCTTTTTGCTATCCCGACGGTTATCATCACCATCATCGATAACAATATCTTCGCCTTTCTTGAAAACATCAAAGACCTTCAGTACGGTGCCATCGAACTTATAAATGCCTACGATGTATTCTTTATCCTTTTCAGCCTGAGCTAAAGCGATTTCATCAGAACCATCACCATCGACATCACCAAGCGCAACGACCATACCACGCGCATCTTTACCTTTTTCGTCTAACAAAGCGGTGAATTCACCCAATAATTCGCCTTCGCCATCAAACACAAAGACATTACTCTCGTCCTTTTTAGCCTTTTTAGCCAAAACAACGATAATTTCATCGGCACCATCACCATTCACATCGCCCGCTGCAATATTGAACTCAGTCTTTTTATCAAAGACGGTAATAGCTCGAATGGCTGTACCATCCGCCTTATGGAGTGAAACTCGGGTATCTTTATACTGATTAGCAACAATGATTTCGGGTGTACCGTCACCATCAATATCACCAAAAACGGCATTGAGACCTTTTTCATCGCCATCCGGTTTAACAATGGTAAAGAGTTTTTTGCCTTGACCATTAAAGAGGAATACACTATTACCTTTTCCATTCTCACTGACAGCAATGTCACTTGAATCATCCAAATCAAAATCAGCTATGCTGATACGAATGCCCTTATCTTTATCAGTAATATTGGCACCGAATTGATGGACAAATTGACCACCTGCTTCCATTAAAGCAATACTATTAACTTCGCACGTTTGCTTTCCAACAACAACCAAATTATGCCCAGTAATGCTTCCACCTGCCACACTGGTCAAGTTCAAAGTTACAAAAGGATTATTTTCATCCAAAGTCACTTGTGATTCTTGAAAAACAAATCCTTCTTTAATGACAGTCAAAGTGTAAGTGCCGGCAATCAAACCAACAATTTGATAGTAACCTTTAACATCGGTTGTTATCGTTATATCGCCCAATGTGACTTCTGCACCTTCGATAGCTTCACCTGATTCATCTAAAATTTTACCATCAACAATGATGTCTAATACAATCGTTTCACCCTCATCATCATCGGATGCAGTGTCATCGCCTGAATCGGTATCATCACCGGAATCAGTGTCATCACCAGAATCGGTATCATCACCAGAATCAGTGTCATCACCAGAATCAGTGTCATCACCAGAATCGGTATCATCACCGGAATCAGTGTCATCACCGGAATCAGTGTCATCACCAGAATCGGTATCATCACCGGAATCAGTGTCATCGCTGGAATCAGTGTCATCACCAGAATCAGTGTCATCACCAGAATCAGTGTCATCACCAGAATCGGTATCATCACCAGAATCAGTGTCATCACTAGAATTGGTGTCAGTGTCAGGTGCCTCAGTAGTTACTACTGCACTCTCCGTGTTATCTTCAGCTGCCCAAGCCTGGGGAGGCATAAGTAAAACTGCTAATATAATCAGGGAAAGTCTTAAGTACTTACCCAGTTTTAGTTTCATTATATATTTTCTCCAATTAGATTAGAAATAAATGGCATAAGATATGCAAGTTAAAGCGAATGAATTATATTAAATTCTATAAAGTACAACGGATTACGGGAAAAAAGATAAAGCTATTATGAAATTATTTTTGTAAAATGCTCATTGGCTTATCTATTGATCTTATGTAATCTGATTATAGGATGAAAAATTCAAACGCTGAAAAGAAATTAAACCTACATATTTTAGTTAAGTATAGTTTCTATTTAACTATTTGTCAATAGTTCAAAAGATTTTTTTTTGAGCATTTACGTTTTAAAGTACATATTTTTTAAGATAAGTTGTTGATTTATAATATATTAATTTTGATAAATTTTTGATAAATTTTTGATAATCGGTAACTACTTTGAGTTTGTCGTATTGATGAAATTTTTTTCTTGTAAATCCTTTCTTATATATAATCCTTGTACTTCCCTGTTTTTTTTAATAGCGGAAAAATCGAAATGCCCCCTGAATAAATATTTTAAATTCAGCCTGACGCAATCCCAATGATTTATCCGTTTATTGATTTCCAACTGCGTTTCCTAAATCCGTTTAGGTTGAGTACAAAAATAATATACAAGTTAAGGGCAACCATCAAGAATTAACCCTATAATCATTATAGTTATATTTCACTTATTATCGAAGGCGACATTTTGGTATTTTTGACCGACTTTTAACGATGAAATAGGCGCATTTTCAGCAAAAAAAATTCTCCTTAATTAACATCTCTCCGCGAGCGGATCCCCCTAATTTTGCCCGAAATTTATAACCTCAAATTGTATAAAAAGACGGTTTTATACCATTTTTCATTTAAAAGCTTCAAAAAAATAAGAAATCTTTTTTCAAATAGCCATTTTTTTGAATTTTTCACTCCATTTTATTTGAAATCGTAAAAAAAATAAAATGATAAAAAACAATAAGTTAGTTAACATCTCCCACTGGGCTTATCAAAAAATATTTTGGCGGATTTCAGGTTCGAGTCGCCGAGTCGAAAAAGGCTTCAAAAAAACATTTTTGAACACATAAGGTTGAGTACAAAAATAATTTTCAACTAAGAACCTCCTTAGTTATAAAATATCTAAAAATAATATATATCTGTACTTTACTCAATCGGAAAATGCTATACCACAAGACGGATTATCGATAAACTAACTGTGGTATATTATTTTTTGCGATTTGCCTAATTAAAATTTGTAACGACAAACTTGAAATAAATTATTTTTGAATTATACTATTATTTAATAATAGCAATCAGGAAAATATTATGAAAAAGATGTTATTCATACTTAGTATAGCTAGTTTATGTCTATCAGAAATAATGGCAGCAACTTTACCATTGATTTCTAAACCCACACCAAGAATTGTCGGTGGTGAAATTTCTAACCATAATGCATGGCCCTGGATGGCAATATTGGTTATGCATGATCAATCTCCATTAGAAGGTCAATTTTGTGGAGGGACGTTAATTCATCCGCAGTGGGTATTAACGGCGGCTCATTGCGTTGAGGATATTTTTTCCAGTAGAAGTATTGATGTATTGTTTGGGATGCATAATCTCCGTACTGATGAAGGAGAACGAGTGCCAGTCCAAAAAATCGTCATACATCCAAATTATCAAAACCTGGACTCGGATATCGCGCTATTAAAATTGGAAAAACCGGTCGCCTACACGCCGGTTAATTTAATAAACTCTGACATGTCCACTGAAGGTAAAATGGCGACTGCACTGGGTTGGGGTAATACCTCAGCTCTTGATACCAGACCAATATTCTTAGATGAATTGCGTCAAGTAGAGCTACCCATTGTGTCCAACACTGAATGTAGCAATATTCATCACTGGTTTGAAATTACCCCTAACATGTTATGTGCAGGCTTTATTGAAGGTGGAAAAGATTCCTGTCAAGGAGATAGTGGAGGCCCTTTAGTCATTAAGAATGAATCAGGCGATGGCTGGAATCAAGTAGGCATTGTCAGTTTTGGGGACGGCTGTGCCCAACCTGGTTCTTATGGTGTTTACACGCGAGTGTCAATTTTTAATGATTTTCTAACCGAACAATTATGCGAGTTGGAAGCACCTGTAATGACATTAGACGTTATTGAAAATAACACATTGGTAATATCTTGGTCGCAAGTCGCTAATGCAACTGGGTATAATATTTATTATGCGCCCTATCCCTTCGGCATACCCATTGAGCATTTTGACATAGGTAAAGAAACAAAATTGTTGATTCATTTATCCAGTGGAAATAATTTTTATGTGGCTATAAGGGCTTATAATGATAGCTGCCAAAGCGGTTTTTCTAATAGTGATTTTTTTATTATCCCTTGATGAAAAAAAATTCATTAGCCTTTAGAAATAGTATTTGAACAGGCATTGAATTGAACCAGTGCCAATTATAACTCCAACAGCTAGTAAATCAGAGGTATTAAAAATGTCTCAACTTGTACGCAGCTTATGTTTTTATACACGGCTAAGAAACGTGTGCTTTTCAATAGCTTTTGCTATAACGCTTGTATTTCCGCCTGCCCTTTTGGCGCATAATTCGACATTTGATCCGGGATCGGGTGGGTTATATATCCCAACCGTAGAAGTCCCGAACCCGTTTGGTACCGGGGTAGATTGTTATCAAATAGATTTGAGTTTAACTTCAAACGGTACTTTTTCCCTAGCCGGTGCTGTTCCCACAGATTGCGGTGGCGTGTCGTTGCCGCCCTTAACCGGTCCGAGCGATGGGTCTTCCTGTAGCCAATTTTCGGTTGGGACACCTGATTATAACCGGTGTCAGACAGCGCGTTTGCAGGGAACTTGGTCGTTTAATTTCACGCTCATAAATGAATTTAACAATATCTATACCTTGACAGATATAGAAGAAGCTTCCTTGTATCCTGGTGAATTTAACATTTGGGGTGTCAGTGAATATGATGATAATGTCATAGCCGGATATGATCCTGAGTATGACGATTTCTCTATTCTTGCTTATAGCTCTATTGAAGGCATACAAGAATTTTTGAGTTTTAACTTTACTTCAGAAGATACTGTTTCGGGGTGTTTTTTCCTGGTTATAGACATGGTTCCTGGTGATTGCTATGACACGATTGGCACTCGCATAAGCCGAGCTGCGAATAACGTTACTGATGTCGAAAAAGTAGGCAAAATGTTGGAAGAACATCGTACCCTTGAAATTAAAGGAAATGCCCCCAAAGCGATGAATAAAGGCATGAATAATCACTATAAACGTCTGCGCAAGGAATTGACAAATAATAGAATAAAGCTTTAATTCAGTCTTTAGGCCAAAATCTTTATCTGAAAATTTCTAATTCAAAAAATTTGCGCTCCCCTTATTTTGAAAAGGGCGATCCCTTATGGTTACTATATTTATGGTTGCCTCAACATTTATGAAGGGTGCCTGTTTTTTTTAAAATCAAAAATAAAAGCAAAAATACTTGCTATTCATTTCAATTTTGATTATACTATCCTACTTTAATAAGTGCCGATGTTTTTTCATCGGTGTTTTAATTATCTCCTTGCTTTATGACATTGAAAATAAAATAAAGCTATATTAATCCGTAAGGAGTCGCATGAGACACTACGAAATTGTATTTCTCGTTCATCCAGATCAGAGCGAGCAAGTTCCCGCAATGGTTGAACGTTATGAAGCCATAATAAAAGGCAAAGGTGGTTTTATACACCGCATGGAAGATTGGGGGCGCCGCCAATTAGCCTATCCTATTAATAAGGTACACAAGGCACACTATGTTTTAATGAACATTGAGTGTGATACCGATGTTCTTGATGAATTGACCAACACATTTCGCTTTAACGATGCTGTGATTCGTCATCTGGTTATCGTCAAAAAACAAGCGATTACTGAACAGTCTCCCTTGCTTAAATCCAAAGATGACAAGGATACGCAAGAACAAAAATCACCTGAAAACGAATTGCACGACGATATTCAAAACAATAGAAATAACTTCGGTGATAACGCTCATGAAGTCGTGGTTAGGGATAACTAAAAATGATTTCCATCACCAAACATTACTATTAATGAGGTTGTATGTACTACACATCACGTTTTTTTCGTCGCAAAAAATTTTGTCGATTCACTGCCGAAGGTGTTAAGGAGATCGATTACAAAGATCTGAGCACGCTCAGGGGCTATATTACGGAAACGGGTAAAATTGTACCAAGTCGTATTACGGGTACTAAGGCAAAATACCAACGGCAATTGACTAAAGCCATTAAATGCGCTCGTTATTTGGCATTATTACCTTATTCCGATGCACATGATAATTGAAAAATGAAACGGTTCATTTTTCAGTAGAAAACACTGAGGTTTTAAAAAATGGAAGTCATTCTCCTTGAACAAATTAAACACCTAGGCAATCTAGGGGAGCAAGTTGCTGTAAAAAGCGGTTATGGACGTAACTATTTGATTCCCCAAAGAAAAGCGGTGCCAGCGTCCCCTGAAAACATTGCCGAATTTGAAGAGCGTCATGCTGAATTTAAACAAGCACAAAAAGATGCAGTGGTATCTGCTCAAGAGCGTGCGGCTGAATTACAAGAGATTATCGTCGAAATCGCTGGCAAAGTCGGTGTCGAAGGTAAACTGTTTGGCTCCGTTAGCGCGGCAGATATTGCAAACGCGATTAGTGACGGGGGAATAAAAATTTCTAAGCACGAAATTCGTTTACCTGATGGACCAATACGACAAGTGGGTGAATATGATATTAAAGTTCACTTACATCCCGATGTCGATGCTTTTGTAACAGTTCAAGTCATTGCTGAAGACTAATTGTGTCTCCAAAACCTAACAGGTTTTTTAAACCTGTCAGGTTTATACCACTACTGTTTTTTGTTTTTTTGGAGTCCAAGGCTTTAGCCTTGGACAACTTTTGAATGTTAATAATATCTAAATCGCTTCATGCAGGCGCATACTTATCCCAATGTCCCTTTCGATAGTGCTGTTGAATCTTTAAAAACTCCCCCTTTTTCAAAAGAAGCTGAACAATCCGTATTAGGCGGTTTGATGCTTAATAATGAAGCATGGATTTCTATTGCTGATTTATTGACGGAAAAGGATTTTCATCTCCAGGCACATCAGATTCTTTTTCGTGCCATTAAGTCCCTTTCTGAAGAAGGGCATCCTTGTGATCCAATTACTTTATCCGAGTGGTTACAAAAACATAATCAATTAGAAGCGATTGGCGGCGCTGCCTACTTAGGCTTATTGGCTAATAATACGCCGAGTGCTGCAAATATTATAGCTTACGCAGAAATTGTGCGAGAGCGTTCTATTTTACGTCAATTAATGCGCGTGGGTAGCGATATTGCCGAAGCGGCACTGAATACTCAAGGTCGTACAACGACTGAATTGCTTGATCAGGCAGAAAAAAAAGTTTTTGAAATTGCAGAATTTGGGAGCCGCAATCAAAATGGTTTTGTCCAACTCAAGGATATTGTGGAGACGACTTTTGAACGTATTGATATGCTATCTCAACAAGAAGGTATGCTCACTGGGATAGCAACAGGGTTTACCGATTTAGATGTGCAAACTGCCGGTTTACAAAAATCCGATTTAGTTATTGTAGCAGGGCGCCCTTCTATGGGCAAAACTTCATTTGCTATGAATATTGCTGAACATGTAGCTGTTAAAGAGCAATTGCCGGTAGCGGTGTTTAGCATGGAAATGTCTAATGAGCAATTAGCCATGCGCTTAATTTCTTCCCTAGCAGCGGTTAATTTACAAAGTGTGCGTACTGGCAGTCTAACTGACGATGACTGGCCTAAAATTATCAATGCCGTTAGCCAACTTTCAGAGGCACCCTTATTTATTGATGATACGCCTGCCTTAAGTCCAATTGAATTACGATCACGGGCGCGTCGTTTAGCTCGTGAAAAGGGGCAATTAGGTCTGATAGTGGTTGATTATTTACAATTAATGCAAATACCAGGAAATAAGGAAAATCGTGTCAATGAAGTCTCTGAAATCGCACGTTCTCTTAAGTCCTTAGCTAAAGAAGTCAATGTACCGGTAATGGCATTATCACAACTGAATCGCAGTCTTGAACAACGAACGAATAAACATCCCGTGATGTCAGATTTGCGCGAATCAGGCGAAATTGAACAATCTGCTGATTTAATTGTCTTTATTTACAGAGATGAAGTTTATAATGAAGACAGTGCCGATAAAGGTATCGCTGAAATCATTATTGGCAAACAACGTAATGGTCCGATAGGTATAGTCCGTTTGGCTTTTCAAGGACATCTCACCCAATTTAAAAACTACATACCTGAAGATTCTTTTCATGGAGAATAAGCAAGATGAGTCGCCCTACTCAAGCATTTATTGATATTGCTGCTTTACAAAATAACTTAGAACGAGTCAAAACCTGTGCCCCGACGCAGTGTGTTATGGCAGTCATTAAGGCGAATGCATACGGTCATGGTGCCATTCTGGTAGCCAACGCTATTCAATCAAAGGTTGATGCTTTTGCGGTGTGTTGTCTTGAAGAGGCTCTTGAGTTGCGGGAAGCTGACATCACAACGCCTATCGTTTTATTAGAAGGTTCTTTTCAGCCAGACGAATTATCGGTGATTGCTCATCAAGACTTGCAAATGGTACTTCATACACCAAAGCAATTTGAACATTTGCTTAAAGGGCAACTATCAAAACCGGTTAATGTCTGGTTAAAAGTCGATACTGGTATGCATCGTCTTGGCTTTGCACCTAATGAAATTGAGCGTATTTATAAAATACTCCAAGCGAGTTCGCAAGTTGCATCTCCTATCTGTTTAATGAGTCATCTGGCTTGTGCTGATGATCGTCATGATAATACAACGAAAAAACAAATGGATATTTTTAAGAGATTGACTCAATCTCTGAATATCAAAGAGGCTTCATTAGCTAATTCGGCGGGCATTTTGGGATGGCCTCAAACTCATGCCGATTGGGTACGCCCAGGCATTATGTTATACGGTGCTTCACCATTTGTTGATAGTATAGCGAATGATGAGGGCTTACAACCGGTCATGCATTTACAATCTACCTTGATCAGCATCAAGCGACACCGTAAAGGTGAAGCGATTGGGTATGGTGCAACCTGGCGTTGCCCACAAACAATGCCCGTTGGGGTAGTTGCAATTGGTTATGCAGACGGCTATCCTCGCCATGCGCCGACCGGTACGCCAGTGCTGGTTAATGGGAAACGGGTGCCGTTAGTGGGGCGGGTATCTATGGATATGATCACGGTGGATTTGCGTAGTCAGCCCAATGCTCGCATTGGTGACCCGGTGGTATTATGGGGAAAAAATTTACCGGTGGAAGAGATTGCAAATCTTGCGGGTACAATAGCTTATGAATTGCTTTGTCATGTAAGTAGTCGCGTTAAACTGATAACTAATAATTGATAACTGATAATGCCTATTGCTGAATTTGATGTCATTGCCCGTTATTTTACTCAAGCTTTTCCGAAACGTACTGATGTTATTTTAGGAATAGGCGATGATGCGGCACTGTGTACCGTACCGGCAGGAATGCAGCTTGCGATTGCGGTTGACACATTAGTAGAGGGGGTACATTTTCCCAGAACGACTTGTGCCCAAGATATGGGTTATAAAGCCCTGGCAGTTAATCTAAGTGATATGGCAGCAATGGGTGCCACGCCCGCATGGATGACTTTAGCTTTAACTTGTCCACAAACAGATGGTGCCTGGTTAAAAGGATTTACTCAAGGGCTACTAGAATTGGCTAAGTTATATCAAGTCAGTTTAATGGGGGGAGATACGACTTGTGGTCCTTTGACTATCACGATACAAATTGCAGGTTTTGTACCACCGGACGGCGCGTTGCAACGGTGCGGTGCACAGCAAGGAGATGGTATTTATGTGACTGGTACACTTGGCGATGCTGGGCTGGGTTTAGCATCCATACAAAAGCAAGTGATCCTGCCATCACAAACTCAACAATTTGTCGAGTCGCGTTTAAATCGACCCACACCGCGTGTAGCAGAAGGTCAAGCTTTACGTGGGATTGCCAGTAGTGCCATTGATATATCTGATGGATTGGCTGCTGACTTGGGGCATATTTTAGAAGCAAGTGGTGTCGGTGCCTCATTACAACTTGAAAAGCTACCCTTATCAAGAGCATTAATAAAACATTTATCCCCTGAAAAGGCATGGCTTATGGCATTAAGTGCCGGCGATGATTATGAATTATGTTTTACCGTACCACATCAAAAGGAAGTCGCCTTACAAAAAGCATTGCCTAATTATACTCGTATTGGTATAATAGAATCATCACCCGGTTTGCGTTGCTTGGATGCTCAAGGACAATTGTTTCGTTTTGAAAAAACCGGGTATCAACATTTTTAAAATTTGTCAGGTTTTGTACTATAAAAGGATTATCCAGATGAAAAACTTATTCCAATTAATCATGACGATTATACTATTATGCCAACTTGGTTTACCCCTGCAAGCTGATACGTTTATCAAAGGTGAATTTGATAACTACACTTTGGCATTAAGTTGGCAGCCGGCATTTTGTGAATCAAAGCCCAACAAACTGGAATGTCAATCTCAACATGAAGGGCAATTTTATGCTAATCACTTTATTTTGCATGGCTTATGGCCCAATGTTCAAGGTGATAAGCGTCATACTTATGGATATTGCCAAATGCCTAAGTCTCTCATTAAGCAATATAAGAGGAAACGGTGGTGTGATCTGCCCAAATTAAATTTGTCTAAGCTGGTGAGAAAACAGTTGAGCCAGTTTATGCCAGGTTACATTTCCTGCTTGCAACGCCATGAGTGGTACAAGCATGGAAGCTGTTCTGGATTATCCGAGAACGATTATTATGTGGTGTCCAATCAATTGGTTGAATTGTTCTCGAAAACACGCTTTAGCCAATATGTGGCAAAAAATGTGGGCAAATATGTTAACCGAAAAGCGTTATTGAAGCAATTTGATAAAGAATTTGGTCAAGGTAGTCGTCACTATTTGGCATTAAAGTGTCAAAAAGTGCGCGGAACCAGTTTATTGACAGAAATTAGAATCTTCCTCAAGAAAGAACTTTCTACAGTGAGTGATTTTAAGCATCTGTTTCCTGAAAAAAAGTTGAAAGTTCGAGGTACTTGCCCGCGCAGCTTTAAAATTGATGAGGTGGGTATTGCTCATTAAGTTTTCTTTCTAAAAAAATCGGTTAAGCATTCTCTACATTCATCTGCCAAAACACCGCTAACACATTCAACTTGGTGATTATGGCGCGTATCTCTTAAAATATCAAAACGACTTCCAGCAGCCCCCGCTTTTTTATCATAAGCCCCAAAAACAACGCGCTTAACCCGCGCATGAATAATTGCCCCGGCACACATGACACAGGGTTCAAGAGTCACATATAAAGTAGTATCAATCAGGCGATAATTCTTGAGGTGATATGCAGCCCTGCGTAATGCCATTATTTCTGCATGAGCAGTTGGATCATGATTTGCGATAGGCTGATTCCAAGCTTCTGCAATACATTGCTCCCCTTGTACTATAATCGCACCAACGGGAACTTCTCTCTGAGTAGCCGCCAATTTTGCCAAACGCAGGGCATGATGCATCCATTTAGTGTCATGGTTTGATAAGTTTAAGGGCATAATCTTAATTTTTTTGTCAGAATCAATGATGAATAAAATTGCGAACTTTGCTCCTTTTACTAATACAGATTCACCACTTCAACTTGATCGTTTTGCCTAATTTCAATAGAATCATCATGTATTTTGACAAGTTTCTCACCATTAGGTAAGGAGCTTTTTACGGCATATTGGGTAATCTTTTTATTTTCTAATAACAATATATAGCGTTGATTGCCCTTTTTAACGATACCCACAAATTTCCATTTATGCTTTTTTTGGCTTTTTCGACGTGAGAATTTGCGTAATGTAGATGTACTTGTTGTTTTATTAGCGATATTCTTTGTCATCCAAGGATTGAGTTTGCGGAGTTTATTATAAGTACTTGAAAAATTAGGTGTTTGTTGTTTATGGAGTGATTGCCATGTATCATCCAGGGCTATTGTGGTTTTTCCATTGGGTATCTCGATTTGCCAAACAGTCATTGCGCCTGTTAATCCAACGAGTAAAGTGAATAGCAAAATAGTTCGTATCATCTTTTTCAGTTCTCAGTTACCAGTTATCATATTTGTAAGGTTTATACATTTTTTAAGCTTTTTTTCCTCGAAAATAAGCACTCACAATCAGCGTAAATCGCGATAATCTATTTTTATTACGAATTTCCAAACGATCCGTCACAATAAATTGGGGATGTTTAGCTATAGCTAAGAGTAATTGATGTAAACTTTGCGGTGTAAAATTCGCGTCTAATCGAGCGGTAATTTTCCAAATATTAGGCTGTTTTGGTAATTCTAATGCGGATAGTATCCGTAAATTGTTTTTTTTCATGTTGGCACGATGAACTTCAGTGTCGAGCCATTTTTGAAAAGTAGCTTGTGCTAAACCCGATGTATTAGCTTGCCAAAATTTAACTTCAAGTTGAGTTCGCAAAGCTTGTGTTTGAGAAGCGCGTTCTAGCCATTGGTTTTGATGGGCTATGTTTTGCAACTGATTTAAACGCTTTAGAGTATTTTGGTGTTCTTGCTGTAGTGTTTCCTGGTAGTCATTAAGCAGGAGAACAATATAACTCAATGATAATACAATAATAAACCATAGCCCAACACGTAGGCGGGTATTTTTTCGGAGTTCTGTCACCAGTAAAGAAAATTTTTTAGACATGATTAATTAAATTGCATACTGATAGTCATTCGATTAATACTGCGCCCTGTACCAGGTTTAGCATTGACATCTTTGAATAAAGGGTTTTTTTGAAATGTTTTCACATAAAAAGTGGGATCGAGTTGATTAGTTTCGAGGATAAAACGCAACTCTCCCGTTTGGTAAAACCATTCTATCAAGATAGTATTTTTCTGTGGTAATTTTTCCGCGACTTGTGTTATCAATTCAAGTTGCGAGGGATAGATATCTAAAGCTAATAATTGTTCAGACTTCTTTTTTTCAGCCAAAGCTTTAGTTCTGGCACTTAAAATAGGGGAAATGTTTTCACGCAATTCTTCTATTTGAGTTTGTAATGGCTTAATAGCTTGTTGCCAATACCATAAATTAACGCTTTGCCAAGTTAATAAAACAGTAAAAATCGCCCCCCCCAATGTGAGCAAAATCCGCTCTTGATATAATTGAAATCGATTGAAATATTTTTTATTTCGCCCCCAAGGGCGTTTAAGTAAATCTTGCTCTAGCGGCAAAGTTGGAATACGATCATTGATCGGTAAACTATGACTCCGTTGAAAATGTACCCATTGGGTTTCACTCGGCATTTCTGCCCACCAATGACTGCCCACTAATAAGCCTTTTTGCCAAATTTTCCCTTCAACGCCTTCTAAACATTGAATCAATTGCACAGTATCGGTGTTTAAACGAGGAGATAATACCGTTTCAGGCAAACAATAAGCTTTTTTAATGCCCGTTTCTGTGATTAAACGTTGCTGTTCTTGTTGGTCCCAAATCCAGACTTGTGCTTGCCCACCCTGCCAAACAGAATAGGTAGCATAGTCAGAAAAAGGATTCCATTGTTTAATTTTTAATTGTAAGACATCATCTCGACGAGACGCTGGTATATCTTCCAATGAAAAAAGTTGATAATAACACAAGCTGCGGGCAATCACCCACTCGCACCGTCTTTTGCTAGCGCCAGGCGGGGTAATAATATCATTGCTTCTTTGTAGATAGCGTCGAGTTGAAAAGAGTTGTTTTTGCATGCTCAGGAAGTTTTTTGGTATAAATGGGTAATAGTTCAAATTCTAAACGATATTCAACTTGCCAAGGTTTTCTACCTTCGGCATTAGGCATCAATTGTATATACACTTGACGCATACGTTGCGCCCCGGCATACCAAAGTGTTAGGCGTAAAAAAGAGGAAGGAAAAATATTCTCTTCTTCAGGTTCGAGGTCTAAAGGCTCTCCTGTGATTTGATGAGCCATACTAGATGTATAAAAAGGCTGAATTTTTCGCATTTCAATAATGCTTTTTGCACTACTCGCGTTAATATTATAAGCCGCTTGCAATACCAATGAAGGTGCCGTATTAAGATTAGGACGCGCCGCTAACCAAAGATGAGTTAATTGCTTTAATTGATGATTTTCCCATAAAGTGCTTTGTTCCTTCCACCCAATAATTCGTTGAATTTCCATTTGATGATATAAATAACGATTAGTTGGCGGTGGCAAATTGCGTTTTTTATAATGATAGGATTCCGCACCGTTGATTCTATACGAATCGTCTAGATCACTATAATCCTTTAATTTAGCGATTAAGGGATCATGCAAATTAATATTTACGCCCAATAAACCTAATAAACGCCCCAAGGTATGTTTGCTTTCAAAATTAATATTAATGAGTCCGCCTTCATCTTGTATGGCAAAAAAAGCTTTGCCATGACCAAAATAAGGTCTATCATCTAACGCAATTTCATTACCAATGGGTAAAATAGTGACTTCATCATCATTGTTTATTTTAGTATTATTAAGGAATAGATTAGGTAAAGTCAATCCCGCAATCGTAAAACGTTGAGTCGTCAAAAAATAAACCATATTCGCCTCAGTACCGAGTATGTCAATTTCACCCTGTATATCCATCTGCCTGGTTTGGGCAATATCAACCGCACGTTGCGTCCACAAGGCAAAGAAGCTGGCAGCAATGGATAGCATAGCTAAGGTCCAAAGAGTCGCAACTAAAATAAAGCCTTTTTGATTACCAATTGTCGCGGGTTTCAATTCTAGTATAGTCATTATCAAATAATTTAACAATCCAGGTAAATGGCGTTTGCCGACGTTGTCCAAATAATAAGATAACCCGAGGAATTTGCGCTGTGTTCACTCCAAAAGGAGGCCATTTCGTATGCCATTTTCCATCCGCAGCCATATAGCGAAAATGACCTTGATTACCTAACCAATGAGCAATTTCCCAGGATTGATCGAGGCTATTTTTGTACTGTAATGTCATGACACCATTTGTCTGCTTCAATTGCCAAGCGAACGACGACGGCATCCCGGTGACATTATCTAGTGGTGCGATTGTTAATCCACTGAATTTGTTTCTTTCTCCTTTAAATATAAATTCACTACCTCGATAATCGGTCACAATAGCAGAAACCGTACTCCGAAACCAATATTCTTGAAGTGTGCCTTTTTGTGAGTCTTCTAATTGAATTAAAAATCCAGAGCGTAAATGTAACACATAAGAAACGCCCTCTAAAAGTAGTATACTGATCAGACTGACTAAGATCAAAACCACTAACATTTCTAATAGGGTAAAACCACTGCGAATTGTGACTTGTGAATGATTAGTTTTTTTGTGCCCAATTCTCATTGTTATATATTAACATTTAAATATCATCCCAAAATAGTTTTTCGTAGGTAGGCATACACACTTTTTTCAGATTGTCATTCACAATTAAAACCATTTCTGTGGCTGGTAAACTTGCTTAAATCCGATTTGGCGTAGCGTAAAAAGTGCCAGTAACGTTTTCTGATGAAAAACTTCTATTTCAGTGTCATACAAAGCCATTTGATAAAGTCCCTTACCCTTTTTTGGTAATTGAAGCGCGTTTGCTTTCCATTGAAATGTATAAATCCCGACGGTTTCTTTACCATGCGGCTTTTCAAATGGATTAACCGTGTCCATATATGCCAGGGCATTACGCATTGCTTCCTGACGTTGGTAGGTTTGTTGGATATGCTGCAATGTGATGAGATTAGTATTAATCCAACTCAATAAAGCCATACCGGTACTGGTAATTAATACTAAAGCAATAATAGCTTCAAGTAAGGTAAAACCGCGTTGATTCATTTTCAGTTATTAGTTATTAATTATCAGTTAAACCATTAATTATAACCATTAATTTCGGTTCACAAAAAGGAGGTTCCAATTCTACCCGAAAAGCTTTACCTTGATGATAAAGATAGACAATCCCCCCACTACAAACACCATTAGCAAAAAAGTGAATGGGAGTTTTGGTGCGTATTTCCCAATCTACCGGCAATTCTGTTGTAAATGTTTCAGGAATTTCATAAGGTTCAAATGTTTCAAGTGGATAAATTGTTAAATCAAAACCACGCCTCTGTTGAAAAGCTAAATAACCTAAGCTACCTAAACGTGCGATGACTTCATCACGTTCATAAGCCATTTTTAAACTGTCATACATTGTTGTCAAGCGGGGTAATGCCAATCCCGCCAATAAACTGAAAATAACCAATACAACAATCAGTTCAAGTAAAGTATAACCACATTGAAAATAGTTTTTTAGCATTTCACATTATCAAATTAACAATAAATAATTCGTAACGACTTAGCCTTGAAATTTATATCAAGGCTGAGTAATTACAATAATTCACAATGATCTCGCTATAGCGTTTCATCAGACTCTGTTTCATCATCCTGCATTTCATCATCCTGTATTTCTTCATACTGCATTTCATCATACTGCATTTCACCACTTGACTCCGGTGGCAAATCGCCAATATCAGCATTATACTCCGTTCCACCCAGTTGTCCATCTGCTCCCAACGAGTAAAGGGCAAAGGGATGCCCATCAGTGCCCTGGCTATTATATTGATAAGCATGATGCCAGGGATCTAATGGAATAGCATCATCCAAATAAGGACCCTTCCAAAAGGGCTTAATATTTTCATCACGGGGTGCTGTCCTTAAAAGTGTCAAACCTTCCTCATTAGTTGGATAACGACCAATATTTAAATATAACGTCACTATCGCGCCCTTAAGCATTTTGATTTGAGTTTTTGTGGTTTGGATTTTGGCTTCATCGACATGCTTAAATAAACGGGGACCCACCAGCCCTGCCAATAAACCGATAATCACTAAAACTACTAACATTTCTAATAAGGTAAAACCTTTGTTTAACGAATATGGCATAATTTTAGACTCAATTTGAATGAATTTATTTAATTATAGTACAGATGTTCAGAAAAATCAATTCACAATCAGGGCAATAACGAGCGGTTCGCCCCTAGGAATAATATCACGTAGTGTATAATAAAGTAGATAATTATAATTTACAAGCTATTTTTTATAGTCGTTACAATATTTTTAGGCATAAAATGAATAAAAATAAAAAGAAGTATATCTTAGGCGAAACGGATGAAGAATTTATTTGTGTCAGTGAAAAAGATAATCAACGCATTGCCGTTTCGATGATTGAACAAACTGAATTACAACTAGATATTTTAAGCCAACTCTTTGATCCGGATATATATGATAATTCTGAATGTTGTGAAGCGATTGAAGATTTAGCATTACGCAGTCGCCATTCACGTATTCGTATTTTACTCCATGATGTAAAAAGCGTATCACAACGGGGTCATCTAGTCCTTGAACTGGGCAAACGCCTTGCTAGTCCAATGATGCAATTTCGCCGCGTACAGGAATATGATAAAAGCATCCCGGATACTTTTATGATTGCAGATCGAATTGGCATAATGCACCGCCCTCATCCGGACACATTAGCCGCCACGGTTAATTTTAAAGATCACCCAACGGCTAAAGAGTTGACTAAATTATTTGAAGACATTTGGAAAAATGCAGAACCGGACCCGTATGCTCGTTATATAATAATCTAAATTATGAGGCAGTAGTCTTAACCTGGCAGGTTTCAAAAACCTGTCAGGTTTGAGCAAAAAAACAGATTGATATTAAATAAAAATGAAAATTAGCGGCTTCACCTTCATTCGTAACGGCACCTTATTAGGTTATCCCTATATTGAAAGCTTGCATTCCCTACTCCCCTTATGTGATGAAGTTATCGTTGTAGTGGGAAATGGGCAAGATGATACATTAGCGCGTATTGCCACCATAACGGATCCAAAATTGCGTGTGATTGAAACCACTTGGAATGAATCAATGCAAGATCGGGGTTATGTCTATGCTCAACAAAAAATGATTGCCCAATTTAATTGCACTGGTGACTGGGCGTTTTATTTGGAAGGCGACGAAATTTTACATGAAAAAGACATTCCCGCTCTCAGGGCAACTTTGCAAACTTGCCTTGATAATCCTAAAATAGAAGCATTAGTTTTTGACTATTACCATTTTTACGGTTCACCTGATACCATAGCGATCAGCCCAGGTTGGTATCGCCGCGCCCCACGTGTGATTCGCAACAGTATTCGTAGTTACTCCCCCGATGGCTTATTTTTTGTCGTGATGGATAAAAATAAACGAGGGCGTTATCCTTATGCTGCTAATGCTGGGATACCCATTTATCATTATGGACATGTGCGTTCAGTTGCCAATATGCAAGCCAAAATTCAGCAAGTCAGCCAATATTGGGGACATACACCGCCGGCTTTTGAGGGCTATGGCAATATCGATCCTCAAGCATTAGGAAAATTTAAGGGCACACATCCGGTAATAATGCAAAATTGGTTAGCAGAACAAGCAGAACATCAATTAATACTCAATTCAAATTATAAACCCACGCGCCGTGAATGCCGTCATCGTTGGATGATGCGTTTAGAACATTTATTGGGATGGGAACTGAGTAAAAAACATTATCGAATTGTGAAAATGGATAAACACACAGTATAATTGACTAACTGATAACAAAAAATGACCACCTTATTTGATAATACACGACGCACCTTAGCTATATTAATAGGCATCGCGATCCCTATTTCTACCGCCCTCACCAATATTTTATGCCCCCTCATACTCTTACTTATTTTGGCAGAAGGGCAGTATAAACAAAAGTTTAAGCAACTTTATTTACATCCAATTGTCATATTAGCAATGTTACTTTTGCTTATCATGCTATTAGGTTTTTTTTATACGCCAGTATCCTTCTTAGAAGCAGGCGGAATACTAGATAAATATCGGGAGTTTTTATATATCCCCTTATTTATACTCGTTTTTCGAGATAATCAAAGCCAAAAATGGGGACTCTATGCCTTTATCACTGCAATGACAATAACCCTATTTTTATCTTATTTTATGGCAATAACCGGTTGGCAAATAGGCAAAGGCACGCCCGAATCCCCGTTTATTTTTAAAACTTATATCACCCAAAGTTTATTAATGGCATTAGCTGCCTATTTTTTAGCCGTGCAATATTGGAAAGGAAAATCTAGATGGCGTTGGTTCTTAGGCGTATGGATATTATTAGCATTCTATAATATTCTTTTTATGAGTGCAGGACGCACCGGCTACTTGGTTCTATTCTGCTTAATCTTCTTATTTTTTTACCAAACTTATCAGTTACGCGGTATCTTAGTAGGTAGTGTCGTATTAGCGGTTCTTAGCATTTTGGCTTATACCTATTCTGATATCCTGAGACAAAGAGTTGATAATCTTTTTGAAAGTGTCCAAAATTATCAACCAGGACAAACAAGCAACTCAGCCCAATTACGCCTAGAATTTTTAAAAAATAGCCTGATATTAGTCGCACAAAAACCAATAATTGGACACGGTACAGGCAGTTTTTCCTACAAATACAAAGAGTTAGCAGAACGCCAAGGCATGACCCCCACCGCTAATCCCCATAATGAATATTTAATGATAGCAGTACAATGGGGATTAATAGGAGTCGGGCTATTTATGACTTTGCTTTATATTATGTGGAAAACGAGCCATCATTTAGAAACGCCAGCAGCACTGATGGCACAAGGACTAATCATCACCATAGCCGTTGGTTGTTTAGTCAATTCTTTATGGTTGGACAATACGGAAGGTCATATTTTTGCTTATCTTATCGGGGTATTTTATGGAAGACTGACTCACAGCGATGCGCCAATGCCATTAAGTTAAGAATTTTAGGTCGTCTTGTAGGGGCAGACCTGCGCGTCTGCCCTCCTTGTGAAACTCAAAGAACAACTTTAAAACCTAAACCTATTAATCGTGCAGCCAGTACCGACTTTTCCTTTGGCAATTTAATTTCTACATTACTCCACTCGCGCCGTATTGGATAATGTTTTCTGAAATTATCAAAAAATTGGCTAGGATGTTTGCTTATCCGACGAAGTGCAATATCATCACGACGCACGTCATAACAAGCCATCACTGCCGTCTGTATGGCAACATTATCATCAACATTTTTAGTAAAAGATAAACGAGTCAGAGGCGGTGTTGGCAAACAACTTTGTACCTGCCAAGCTGGCGTATACTGAAAATAATCACATACCGCAGCATAGAGCATTTCTGTTCCCCGTACCTTACCATCAAAACTGTAACCAGCAATATGCGGTGTGCCTAAAGCAGCACGTTGTAACAGAGATAAATTAATAAGGGGTTCATTTTGCCACACATCTAATATAACTGTCATTGCAGGGCGAACCTTTAGCACCTTTAATAAAGCGGTTTCATCTATAACCGCACCGCGTGAACTATTTACTAAGATCACATCGTCTCGTAATTGGGCAAGAAAATGAGTATCGACTAAATGATAAGTCGGATAATCCCCTGTTTTTACCAAAGGGGTATGTAGCGTAATAATATCCGCAGATTGCACCGTGTCTAAATCGCTGTATGGGAGTGGGGAATGGTTCCTAAACTCCCTTTGGGAATCCATTTCTCGCAACGGTGGATCATAAATAACACATTTTACCCCCAAAGCCCTTAATTTACTGAATACCCTCGAACCCACATTTCCACAACCAATAATCCCGACTGTTTTATCGCTTAATTGAAAACCTTGACGTTCTGCAGTAATCAATAAAGCACTGATAACATATTCAGCGGCGGATGTAGCATTACTACCAGGCGCACTCGCAAAACCAATGCCCTGTTGCTGTAAATATTCCAAGTCAATATGATCTAAACCGATAGTTGCAGTACCCACAAAGCGCACCGCGCTACCAGCCAGCAATTTTTCATCAACTTGGGAAACAGAACGCACTAACAAGATTTCTGCTGTATCCAAATCGGTACGTTTAAGATGTCGCCCAACCACAGTCTGGATTTTACCTAAACTTGAAAAAGCTTCTTGGGCATAAGGAATATTTTCATCTGTGACTATTTGCATAAATAATTACTCTTAATTTTTCAATCAACACCCAGCTCAATATTAATCGGCGCAAATTTAACCGTCGTTGCCTGCTTCTGATCTGCTTTGACAAATAATTCTATAGAACCAGTTACCGTATCCACCTCAATATTTTTCAAGTTGAATGCTCTCTTTCTGACAACTTGATAGCGTGATTTCTACCCCATTTTCTTCTTCAGAAGATTTCAAAAACTGTTCTTCTAATTGCATAACCTTATGTTTTAACACTTGATTTTCAATAACCAGGGAATTATTGAATGCCTCCATAACATAAGGTTGCCCAAAAAATCCGACGACAATCCCAACAATGATCCCGATAATAAACGCCAGCCAAGCAGAAGCTTTTTCAAAATTTAAAGTAATCATGATTTTCACCTAAAGAGTTTATTTAAGGGCAGAAATCCGATTTTTGCAAAAATCGGATTTCTTCTTGACTTCACCAAAAAAAACGATTATATCCTATAATCTTAAATAACCCAAGAGGCGCAATATGAAAAAACTTAAATTAATCCAAATAATCGGGATGAGCCTGATCTTATTATTAGGGATAAACCACTTATCCCTCGCCGCGCCCATTCAAGTCGATGTGAAATTTTTATATTATCGCAATGGCGAAGATAATTACAAGACGCTCAAAGAAGGTTCCGTTTTATACCGAAAAAAAGATTTTCTAAAGATTATCTTTACCCCTTCACAACGCGCCTACGTTTACATCTTTTCCAAAGGTTCATCGGGAAACATTTATCGAATTTTTCCCATGCGAGCTTTTAAGGGCAAAGTCGTGAATAATTTTAATCCGGTATTACCAAGCAGGGATTATTATATCCCTAAAAAAGACAAGGCGTTTAGTTTAGGTGGCTCGCCTGGCAAGGAGACACTTTATTTTATCGTCTCCAAACACGCTGAAGTTGAATTAGAAAGTCAATACAGCGACATTTTACAGGCTCGCGCTATCAAAAATCCAGCGAGTGAAGTCATCGCTTCCCGTGCATTTGAAAAAAAGGTGTTAAGCCGAGACATCACTGACATCGTTTATGATCCCGTATCTGAAAAGCAAGGGCAGCAACCTGCCCCTGTTTATGAAATCAGCGAAGCGGGCAAACGATTTGTTGTCATGCGTGATCGCCTATTAGGTTGCGAGGGCTGTGTAAGCCGGGTGACTTATGAATTGAGGTAATTTTTAACGACAGACGAAAATCGTCGGAAAAAACCTGACAAGTTTTGAAAACCTGTCAGGTTTGGAGAAGTTGCCCACCAAAACCACTAAGGGAACTATTATGCCATCAGAAGTCGAAAATCAAGATGAATTAACAGAACTTGAATATGAGGATGTCGATATGGGCTCATTAAATCATAGCCTGGCACAAACACAGATAGTCGGTCAATTACTGAATGACGAAAGATTCACGACAATAGTGGAATTGAATTTGGATGTTGGAGAAACAGATTTAAAGCAATTCGGTCTTGATGTTAAAAGAGAACTTAAACCGGATATCTGTCTTTACCCAAAAGGAAAGCTACAACCAGATTGGACTTGTGACGTTCTGAAAATGCAAGAGATGCCATTATTGGTCATTGAGGTGCTTTCACCCAGGCAAGGCATTGAGGAAATTCTAGCTAAAATTCGTGCCTACTTTGCGCTGGGTATTAAATCATGTTGGATGACTATCCCAGCGAATGAATCAATAACCGTTTATTCTAAGCCCCGTGAATTTATCTCTTTCAGCATGAAAGATACTGAAGTGGTTGACGAGGTGCTTGATATTCGATTGCCATTTAAAAAGATTTTTAATTTGTAGCAAGCGTAGGGTCAATGCCATTAAGTTAAGGGCAGACACGCAGGTCGCACCCCTACACACCCCCGTATTATGTGATTGTAGGGGCGAACCTGCGTGTTCGCCCTGGCTTAACTTAATGGCATTGAAGCGTAGGGTGGGTAGATAAACCCACCTGGAATGGTGGGTTGCAGCGAAGCTCTTACCCACCCGACACTAATTTCGCCTTTTTCTAAAATAACAACATAACGCATATTTTTCAAAAAATAGCACCCCATTTTCACTCACAAATTTTAAGTACGTTTAGTATATAATATAAACTTAACCACAACACTTTCCCAAAATTTCTACTAACTTACAAGGAACCACTCAAATGAAACCCAAAATCTGGCGAGTGCTACTGTCACTCGTACTACTTTTCTTAACCGCCTGTGGACCCGAATCTCCACTCACTAGATCAGCCGATGATGATGATCCTGAACCTGTAATGGACATTCCTCCTAAGCACACAGGCAAAAAAATTGCCCTGGTCATCGGCAATTGGGCTTATAAATTTAAACCCCTCAATAATCCCAAAAACGATGCACGGGATATGGCGCAACTCTTGAGGAAACCATCATTAGGTTTTAAAGTTATTCATAAAGAAAACCTGAGCTTTGAGGAAATGCAGGATGAAGTGATTCAATTTAAAGTTGAACTCATAAAAAGAGGGCAAGTCGGTTTATTCTACTTCGCAGGGCATGGTTTAGAAACAGTGGGTAATGTATGGGAATGGACCTGCTCTGAGTATGAAAATAAGTATAGCAGTAAAGAAGAAAAATGTACGAGCAAGAATCGTGCCAGGCCGCTTGTGATTCGCCTCGCCAGTCTACCTGTCATAGCCCAGAATTGAGATGTCTAATGGACATCGCAAGCGTGGTATACAGGCATCCATGAGTGGATTTCCTTGTCTCGCAAGGAAGGGAAGGCTAAATAGTTTTGTCAGGATGACAGGTCCCGAGGCTAGTAGATACGTCGAACGTTTTGGGATTTTTTTGATCTCATTTCCTCAGGAGCGAACAAATGCCAGCTAAAGATATTTTCCATGATGTCGTTAAAAGGGCCCTAGTAAAACAGGGTTGGATAATAACTAATGATCCGTTAACATTACGAGCCGGAGGTATCAACTTATATGTTGATTTGGGTGCATAAAAACTCATGGTAGCTGAGAAAAAAGGTGAAAAAATTGCCGTCAAAATTAAGAGTTTTCTTAGTAAAACCTATATTGCAGAATTTCATCCGGCGGTGGGACAATTTATACATTACCGTATGGTGTTGCAAGCAGAAGAGCCGGATCGTACTCTCTATCTAGCCGTACCGGCAAACGTGTATAAAGATTTTTTTATACTCCCATTTACGCAAAATTCTGTCAAAACCAATCAACTTAAACTGATTGTTTACGATGCAAAAACAGAGGAAATCACGCAATGGCTAAATTAGAGAAATACCGTAACCACGTTGAACAAGTGCTTAAAAACTATAGTCGTTATAAACCCGCTTATGGCGAAATAGAAGTTCAACTCATTTTTGACCAACAACATGATCACTACCAATTAAACAACGTCGGCTGGAATAAAGATTTGCGAATCTTTGGCTGTATATTACACCTTGATATCAAAAGTGAAAAGATTTGGATACAGTATGATGGCACTGAAGAGGGTATCGCTGATGAATTAGTGGCATTAGGTGTTCCCAAAGAAGACATTGTGCTGGGTTTTCATCCTGCTGATAGAAGACAATACACTGAATTTGCTGCCAGGTAGATCGGGTTAGATTTTTTTTGCGCAAAACGTAACCCGACATTTACCTGCCTCATTGAAAAAAGCAAGCCAGGTAGGGTGGGCAAACGTGTTTTTGTGTGCATCGGCATTCATTTTCTATCATAATGTTTTTGTGAATCCTTTTCGGTTTTAAGGAAATGCCGTTGCACCAAAAACACGTTGCCCACCCTACCTGGCTTTTTATCTAAAACATTATTGGAACAGTTATCTTCTTTCGATTTGAGGCTTTTTTTACACTATTATTTATAAGGCTTTTTTAACTCGTGCGTCAGGGCTGGGCTTATCTTTTTTTTGAAGATGAGGCTTCATTCCCACAATGGGGAACGCTCAGCTATACTTGGGCAAAAAAAGGCCAACAACCAACTATTAAAACCTCTGGTATTAGAAAAGGTTATAAAGTTTTTGGACTCATTGATTATTTTACGGGTCGTTTTTTCCATAAAACCATTGAGGAAAAATTCAATTCCGAAACTTATATTTCCTTTCTCAAGGACATCCTATCTAAAACAAGAAAACATATTGTTTTAATTCACGATGGTGCCCCATATCATAGAAGTGCGGCACTTAAAGAATTTATTTTAAGTAAAGCAAATCGTTTAACGATGTATAAATTACCGGCTTATTCACCTGATTTCAATCCTATCGAAATTTTCCTACCTTTGATAGTCTTAAAGAAAAAGTTGATGAAGCTTTGAGCAATTTTGCTCGTAAAGGCAAAAAACGGTTATCCGTTTTTAAGTTTTATAAAAAAATGGAAGTTGCTTAACTTACTGAAATAAAACCAAAATCTTTTTCTGAAAAGCTATATGTGTCTGCCCTTATTTTAACGGTGACTGCCTTATATGAAATCACCTTAATCGGCAGTAGTGGACAACGTTTAGAAAGTCTGCGTTATGGTAGCAATTCCCGAAAAGATGAAGTGCCTTACAGTGATGAATTAGCGTTTTTACGCTTACGTTATAAAGCCCCCGATGGTGACACCCGTAAATTGCTAGAATGGTCTGTTTTGCAAAAAGCAATAATTGTTGGAAACAATAGCAGTAATCGTTTTCGTTTTTCTGCCTCTGTCGCAGCTTTTGGTCAACAATTGCGAGGCGGTAAGTATCTTGAGCCATTTTCTTATGATGACATACTAAGCCTGGCTCAAGGATCACGAGATAAGGATTTGTTTGGCTATCGGAGTGAGTTTATTAAGCTGGTTAAATTGGCGCAATCGTTAAGCCATAATCCGTAATCACATTTGGAGAGGGCAGACACGCAGGTCTGCCCTTACAAACACAGACGTATTCAGCAGGCGCAACTGTAAACGACTTTTGAAAGGTGTCGTTATTAAAACTTGATTCTTTATCGTGTTTTCAATTAACAATTAACGAAACATGTCGTAAGTAATATTTTTAAACCAGCTATGAGCATAATACATTTCACGTTTTCGGACTTCGGCGGAAGCATCCATTGGTGATAGTCCACCCGCGCCTCTTATCCATTTTATCTTGTCACCTTCTAAGCGATAGACTGCCGCGACGGAAATGCCATAATCTTTGCCGACGATGCTATAACAAGCATTGAGATAAGAAGGTGTTCCCATTTCTTCACCTTGCAACGCCTTCACGACAGCAACCGCACAGACTTTAGCTTGAGAATTAGCCGCGTAAGCGGATCTAGCCATTGGGCTGGCAATACAAGCATCGCCAATCACATGAATGTCTTTATGCCGCTTCGATTCAAACGTTTTTTGATTAACGGGACACCAGCCGGTTTCATCTACCAAGTCAGCCGTAAAAGCAATTTTACCCGCTTTTTGTGCTGGAATTACGTTGATCACATCGGCTTGGTGTTGATCTTCAAATGGACCGACATATATAGCCCTTTCTTTAGCATCCACTTGTACTACTTCACCACCGCCATCAGAAAATGGGTACCATTCAATAAGACTATTATCCGTACCATAACCATAAAGTTTTTTCCATCCTTGAATAAACAACTTTTGTTGGGCAAATTTTTCATTAGCATCTAAAATAAGTATTTTAGATTTAGGTTTGTGTTGTTTTAAATATTGAGCCATTTCGCTGGCACGTCCAAAAGGGGCGGGGTGACAACGAAAGGGTTTATGGGGTACCGTAATAATGACAGTGCCACCGTCTTTCATAGCTTCTAATTGTTTGCGTAGCGTGATCGTTTGATAACCTGAGTCCCAAGCGTGCGGTATTGTTTTTGCGATGGTTTTGTCATAGCCTTCAATAGTATCCCATTTAAAGTCAATACCAGGTGAGACAATAAGGCGGTCATAATAGAAAATATCACCATTTTGGGTGGTGACTGTTTTAGTGATAGGATCAATTCCGACAGCAAGATGATGCACCACTTTAATACCCCGTTTAATCAATCCGTCATAGCTGAATTTAATGGAATCAATCTTGCGTTCCCCACTCAACACGCTACTACTCATAAAACAAGTGTAATAATACCTGTTTTTTTCAATGAGGGTAACATCAATAGACGGATCCACCTGGCGAATATATTTAGCCGCCGTCGCCCCACCGGCACCGCCACCTATTACGATGACACGTTTTTTAGCTGTTGCAATAGAAAAATTGGAACAACCACTCAAACCAGCTGCAGTTATACCTGTTGCTATTTTGATAAAGTTTCTACGGGTTATCATGTTTTTCTCCTTATTTATGTTCAGTTTGGCTCGCATAAAAGTGAATCAGATTATCAACGCTTTCAATTCCCTCAAGTTGAACCATATTTTCAACAATTTGTAGCACTCGTATTGGCATATCACGAACACCTGTATAAATATCGACTAAGGTAAATTGTAGATAGAGCATCCATTGTCCTGCGAGGTTGGTGGAACCGACAATCGTATGAACACTGTTAGTATGACATTTTTGACAGTATTTTTGGTGCAGTTTTGCACCCTTTTTAACTTTATCAGCGTCCACAGTTTGTTGATAAGGTATAAAAGCTTGTTTAACGAAATAATCTGCCATAGTTTGGAAATCTTCGTCGCTGTAACCTTTCGCAATGTGTCTCATAACTGTTGATGGGCGTTCTTCATCCCTAAATTCTTCCATCGCTTTCACAAAAGTGGAAGGATTCATGCCAGCAATGTTAGGTGTAGCCGGTCCCAGACTCACGCCATTAGGACCATGGCAACCCATACAATTACCTACTAGCATAAACAAAGAGCCATCATCTGCCCAAGTGATATTAAGCATTAAGCTTCCTACTAATAGCAGTATATATTTTGTGGTTTTATAAATTGTCATAAAGTATTTTTCCTAAAGTGTATGTGTAGTAGACATTATACCGATTTAATGTAACCCATTGATTTACTTAATATTTATATTTGAGTAAAGCTAATGAAATCAAGCACTTAAATTAAATTGGTATGATGTCTATTATATGTTGGCTTTACCAAAAAGATCAAGTACTTTTTATTTTTGACATTTCGAGAATTTGTCCATAATGAACGAAACAAAAAACAATATGCGATGCTTTGAGCTTATCCAGTTCTTATGCGAATTAAGGCTTAAAATTTGATGTTCAAGTTTTTTATAGCAGCCCTTAGAAATACTATTTTTGCAAAAAATAGTTTAAGCAAGCGTAGGTAGGAGCTTCGCTGCAACCCACCATTATATAAAAAGGTGGGTTTCGTACCTCTACCCACCCTACACTACTCCACTTCAATTTCCACACGCCGATTTTTCTCCAAATCAGCTTTAGTATAACCTTGTGCGGGTTTGTTATAACCATAGCCTTTTGTTGTCATTCTGTTTATGGGAACACCGCGTTTTGCTAAAGCGTCGGCGACAGAGGCGGCGCGTTGTTGCGAAAGTTTCAA
>Ga0190283_1000055_pt1 | contig 63986 bp, 59 predicted proteins | sample 48691801_MG_FD_161669 | JGI IMG/M metagenome (GOLD analysis project Ga0190283, IMG submission 161669) | Hydrothermal vent microbial mat bacterial communities from Southern Trench, Guaymas Basin, Mexico - 4869-18-0-1_MG | ecosystem: Environmental > Aquatic > Marine > Hydrothermal vents >...
GGTTTCCCCCTCTTGTAGTACATTTTCCCCAACTTCGCGAGAAAAAAATGGACTTTTGCAACAGTCTCTTCAGCGCCGGGTTCCTCAATCCACTCTAACCCTGTCTGAGAGTCCCGGAGGGACGACACAATACTAGCGGCGCCCGCGGTGTTACGTGTGTCCCAGTGTAAGCGTCGAGTGAGAGGGTGCCGGCCGTAGGGGCAGACCCCTGTTCAGGCCAGGGGCAGGCTCTATGTGTCTGCCCTCACCTTCAAAGCCCCCCGAAACTGAATGATTACGCGGGTAGGTGTCTTTCGCTTGAGACTATCGGCTCGTGATGATAAAAGAGAAACTGATCCCCATGTCATCGTACGCGTCACACGGAAAAACTAATCGCTTGCCGGAAAGTAGTCTGCGCGGCGGGCCCATAAACGTTACGACCGGCGAGTCGCGGCCGAAACATCGCATGGCCACTCGGATATGAAGAAAAAAATCATGGCGTTGATAGTGCTGCTCGGTCTCGTTTCAGGGGGGAGCGCGGTCTGGTTTCATTTCACACAATCGAATCAGTCCGGCCGAAAGGTGTTTGTGAGCGGCAACATTGAAGCCATTGAGGTGGACCTGGCGTTTCGTATCGGAGGCCAGATAAAGACTTTGTCCATAGAGGAGGGTGATCGGGTGACCGCGGGTCAGGTGATGGCGACTTTGGACACGGACACCCTCCTTACGCTCAAGGGCGGCGCTGAAGCCGCGATCACCACGGCCAAAGCGGTCCTGGACGAGTTGGAAGAAGGAACTCGCAAGGAAGCCATAGCAATGGCCGGGGCACGGCTGAAGGCTGCGCGAAGCCGGATGAAAAACGCGAAGGACGAATACGACCGACACCTCCCCCTTTTCAAGCAAGGCGCGATTTCCGCTTCCACGCTTGATGCCAGAGAAACGGCTTTAAAGGTGGCCACAGAAGATCACAACAATGCTGCGGAGCGCTTGGGAGAGTTGGAGAAAGGGCCACGAGAGCAACAGATACGAGCGGCTCGGGGCCGCCTTGAACAAGCACGATGGCAGGCCAAAAAGATCGAACTGGACCTGAACCATTCGGTGCTCAAAACGCCCATTTCCGGAACTGTTCTTGTTAAGTCCAACGAACTCGGTGAGGTGGTTCTTCCCGGGGCCCCTGTTGCCACGGTGGCTCACACGGACGAGGTCTGGCTCAAGGGTTACGTGGCGGAGAGCGATCTGGGCAAGGTCAAGCTCGGGCAAAAGGTCGAGGTCACAACGGACACTTATCCTGGAAAGGTCTATCCCGGGAGGATAACCTACATATCGTCAAGGGCCGAGTTTACCCCCAAGAACGTGCAGACCCGACAGGAGCGGATCAAGCTGGTCTACAGGATCAAGGTCACTATTGGCAACACCGATCAGGAGTTAAAGATCGGCATGCCGGCCGAAGGCTTTGTCCTGTTGGAATCCCCTGCCAGGGCAAGAGAACCCGGCCCGAATCAAGGCCCACCGGGCTCGTGATGTCAACTTACATGCCTAGAAACAGAGGCACCACGAAACACAAAAGTCCTTTCCGTTGTTCACTGGTCCGTGGCTTCGCCTCGGACAGGCGTGTGAAGAGCGCGCACGATGCGTATGGACTTGGAGGGGAGGCCCTAGCCGGGCCGGCATTTTAACGTCATGTTACCGACAGCTGTCAGGTCACGCAAGCTGTCCGGGGCCCGCTCAATCGCCCCACGCGCAGTGGCTCCCCTCCAAACCACCCCATACGCTGACCCGGATGGGGGTGGTTCGGGTCCCCCCCTTTGAAAAAGGGGGGTTAGGGGGGATTTTGAGACTCGGTCCCTCTCTTGTACACTATATTTCTTTGAGCGCAACTTGGTTTGACATGTCTGAATCAGCCCCAATAATCAGAACAGAGAAGCTTTGTCGAAAATTCGGGGAGACCCTCGCTGTGCGTGATCTGGACCTGAAGGTGAACCGAGGCGAGGTCTTCGGCCTTGTTGGTCCTGACGGAGCGGGCAAGACAACGACTATGCGCTTGCTGTCGGGCATACTGGAACCTACCTCGGGAGATGCATGGGTTGACGGAATATCTGTAAGGGGAGATCCTGAGAAGATCAAGGAGGCCATAGCTTACATGCCGCAGCGTTTCGGTCTCTATGAGGACATGTCCGTCATGGAAAACCTCATCTTCTATGCGGATCTGTTCCGTGTACCCAAGAAGCTCAGGCCTGAACGAATCGAAAGGCTTTTCGGTTTCAGCCGCCTGGGTCCTTTCAAAGACAGGCAGGCCGGCGCTCTTTCGGGCGGCATGAAGCAGAAGTTGGCGTTAGCGTGCGCTCTGATCCACTCGCCCAAGCTCCTTATCCTGGACGAGCCCACCAACGGCGTGGATCCGGTGTCGAGGCGAGATTTCTGGAAGATTCTGTACGATTTGTTACGAAAGGGGATGTCGATTCTTGTTTCAACCGCGTACCTTGACGAGGCGGAACGTGTCCATCGTGTCGGCCTTATGAGCCTGGGTTCACTTGTGCAGTGTGGAACCCCGCATCAGATTAAGAATCTCGTGCAGGGGGTGATTGTCGAACTTGTCACCTCGGATGTTCGGCTGTCCAGGACCCGTCTGGCGGACATGCCGGGTATCCTTGGTGTCAATGCATTCGGGGAAGGACTTCATGTGCGGCTGGCTGGTGAACCGGACCGCGCCGCAATGCGAGAGACCCTCGAATCCGCCGGCATTACGATTCGTTCAATGAAGCGGATCTCTCCTTCAATAGAGGACGCGTTCCTCTCCCTGATCCCACGCGATGAAATCGCCTGACCACATTTCGAGGAACCATTGAGCGACAATGCCGGCAAAACAACCGTTCTTGCAGAGGATCTCACCAAAGTGTTCGGCAAGTTCACCGCGGTAGACCGGATTTCCTTTCAGGTGAGCCAAGGCGAAATCTTTGGATTCCTTGGTCCCAACGGCGCAGGCAAGACAACCACCATCAAAATACTCTGCGGTCTGCTCAACCCTACTTCGGGCCGAGCACGGGTCCTTGACTGGGATGTGGCCGAACAAGCTGAACACATAAAACAGCATATCGGCTATATGTCTCAGAGATTTTCGCTATATGAAGAACTGACTGTGGAAGAGAATCTGGATTTCTTTGGAGGTGTTTACGGACTGCATGGGGACCGTAAACGCACACGGGACCGGTGGGTTCTGGAGATGGCCGGCCTAGCGGACAAACGGAACATGATTACCAAAGATCTGCCTCTGGGGTGGAAACAGAGGCTCGCATTGGGATGTGCACTGCTGCACGAGCCCCCGGTAATCTTTCTTGACGAACCCACATCCGGAGTGGATCCGCTTTCGCGGCGAAGTTTCTGGGAACTGATCAACAGCATGGCCGACAAAGGAGTGACCGTATTCGTCACCACGCATCACATGGAAGAGGCGGAGTATTGTCATCGCTTGGCGTTGATGTCCAGCGGGAAGATCATCGCGCTGGGAACCCCCTCGGATCTGAAGACTCGGTGGCTTGATGAATCGGTCATTGAGATGGATTGCGCGGACTTGTTGGCCGCGGCCGAGATCCTGGAGAACATGTCGGCCCTTACTGAAGTGGCAGTCTATGGAGACTCGCTGCACCTGGTCACCCCTGATCCTGACCGTGCGTTGAAAGAAGTGACTGCTCTCTTGGATCAGGCGGGAATTCCGATCAACAGAACCGAATTGATCTCGCCAACTCTTGAAGACGTATTCGTAACGCTCACCGCGCGTGACACATATTGATACCAAGTTCCATGCCCAAAAAACAGAGGCACAACGAAACATGAAAGTCTTTACCACTGTTCAATAGTCCGGGGCTTCGCCTCGGACTGGGGCGTCAAGAGAGCGCACGCTGCGCATGGACTTGGAGGGGAGGCCCTAGCCGGGCAGGCATTTCACCGTCATGCTACCGACAGCCGTCATGTCACGTAAGTTGTCCGGGACCCGCTCAATCGCCCCACGCGCAGTGGCTCCCCTCCAAACCACCCCATACGTTGAACCGCAAAAGGGGTGGTTTTTCAACGGGACTTTTGTATGAAAAGGTCCTTTTTTCTTGGAATGTCGTGGCTTCCCTTCGGGCGACCGCCGGTCGCGCCGTACGGTCGGGATCCGGGCGTGTACGGGCATTTCCTCTCGTTCCCAGGCTCTGCCTGGGAATGCATACCGGGAGGCTCCGCCTCCCCTACGCCCGGGCCCCCTACGCCTTGACGACATTTTCATTTTCGTTGGCGCCCGTTTTCGGGAATGATAGTTGGTATGGAAAACTGGAGAGCAACTGCCATGGTAGGACCGGCATCTTGCCGGTCCGCGTACCCAGCGTCGCCCTACCTGGATCGGCTCGATGTCTTGTATCTTTGTGCGTCAACTTCGTGTGCTGCGCGAATTTGTTCTGCACCGTTTATCCGGAAATCCCTCACCCCAGCCCTCTCCCAGAGGGAGAGGGCTGGGGTGAGGGGGTCTTCACACTTCGTTACACCCGCAATCCAGTGCTCGATTCGCAAATTATACTCTATTCCCACCGTACGTGACAAAAAAGCGCGGCACACGTCAACTTCTTACTCTTCTCTGTGTCTCTGTGGGTAACCGTTCACCGTGAACCGTACAAGCTCTCGGAATTACGTATGGGGGAGGTTTGGAGGGGGAGATGAGTCTCCCCCTCTATTCTCACCGGGCGCAGAACCGCTTCAAGCCCGGTGAACGATTACCTCTGTGGTTCATTTCTCTTCTCTTTTCCGTGCCACGGGGTCAAATGTGGGCAATGGCCGGTTATCAAAGCGGGGAACGTGATCATTCCCTTCGCCCCAATTTCGGACGCTGGTTACTCGTTTGAATGCGAATCGGATTAGGCATGACAGTCAGCATCAGTCGAACTTGTTTTTCCATTCAGCGATCAGTTTGAGGGCATCCAATGGAGTGATGTTGTTTGCATCGATTTTTTCCAGTTCCTTTAGAAGATCATCCCCCCGGTACCCGAAGAGTTCGGGCTGATAGGCCTCTTCAGAAGGCTTCCCTTTCTTTCGGGACTGGCGGGCGAGTCTGGGCCGACCGGCAGGATCAATCTCTTCGGATTCAAGGTTCACAAGGATTTCCTTGGCTCGCTCGATCACGGAATCGGGTATGCCTGCCAGTCGGGCGACCTGAATACCGTATGAGCGACTGGTCCCTCCGGGAAGGATCTTCCTGAGGAATACTATTCGATCTTCCCATTCTCTCACCGCGATGTTATAGTTGGCGACCCTTTCCTTGTCCCGGGCCAGGTCAACCAGTTCGTGATAGTGGGTTGCGAACAAGGTCCTGGGTCCTCCGCCCGGCCGGTCGTGGAGGAATTCGGTTACTGCCCACGCGATGGAGAGACCGTCAAAAGTGCTGGTTCCTCGACCCACTTCGTCGAGCAGCACGAGGGATCGTTCGGATGCGTTGTGAAGGATCTCGGCTGTCTCGTTCATTTCCACCATGAAGGTGGATTGGCCGAAAGCCAGGTAATCGGCCGCGCCGATTCGTGTAAAGATTCGGTCCACGATACCTATGGACGCGGACGCGGCCGGGACCAAGCTGCCCATCTGGGCCATCAGCACCATCAGGGCGGTCTGTCGTAGATAGGTTGACTTGCCGGCCATGTTGGGACCGGTGATGATCAGGATCTGTTCCGACGAACGGTTGAGCCGCACATCGTTGGGAACATAAGGCTCCCGTTGTTCGAAGCTCTCTACAACGGGGTGGCGTCCTTCTACGATATGGATTTCATCATCTTCGTGGATCTCGGGGCGCACGTATGCTCGGACAGCTGCGACCTCGGCCAGGGACAACAGCACGTCCAGCTCGGCCACGGAACGGGATGTCTCCTGTATCCTGGGAATCACCTCCAGCAGCTTGGTCCTGAGGAGATTGAAGATCTCCTCTTCAAGCTCCACGATTCGTTCCTGTGCGTTGAGCACTTTGAGTTCGTATTCCTTCAGATCTTCGGTGATGTACCGTTCAGCGTTGACCAAGGTTTGCTTCCGGGTGTAATGGGTGGGGATCTTGTCCTGATGCGCTTTGCCGACCTCAATGTAATAACCGAAGACCCTGTTGTACCCGACTTTGAGCCTTGGTATGCCTGTCTTTTCCCGTTCCCGGGCCTCGATCCCTGCTATCCATTCTTTGCCCGAAACACTGACGGATCGCAGCTCGTCGAGTTCTTCGCGGTAACCGCCTCGTATCGCGCCTCCGTCCTTCAGGCTCGCGGGCGGTGAATCCACCAGTACCGAAGCGATTGCGTGAACCACGTAGGACAGGTCGTCCATCCGCCGGATCTCCTCGGCAAGCGTTGTGTTCAGACCTCCCAGGAGTTTGATGAGCGCGGGGAGTTGTTCGCCCGAATTGCGGAGTTGGACAAGATCTCTGGGACCCGCGCTCTTCAAGGAGATTTTCCCGGCTATGCGTTCCAGGTCACCGATATCCTTGAGCGCGTCCCGCAGTTCTCGGCCCAGGATCGCGTCATCCACCAGGCCCTCAACGGTCTCCAGGCGCAGACCGATATGCTTTGGGTCCAGCAGCGGATACGACATCCACTGCCTCAGCATGCGAGCCCCCATGGACGTGCGGGTTTTGTCCAGCAGGCGTACGAGGGTTCCGGCGGTGGTCCCGTCCTTGATATTGGAAAAGATTTCAAGGTTCTTGCGGGTGGATTCGTCGAGCACCATATAGTTTCCCAGATGGTAAACCCGTGGCGTCTTGATGTGAATCGGCGCATCGTGTCTGGTGTGCCTGACGTAATTGATCATCATTCCCGCGGCCAGGGTCGGAAGCGAGCCGTCTGAAAGGCCGAATCCTTCCAGGTTTTGCACCTTGTAGTGGTCGGTGAGCGCGTCGAAGCACCCGCGGGGATCGGACATCCAGTCCTCCAGAGGATGGATGTACAAGGAACCGTCGAGCAGGGTTCTGAGGTTATGATCATCGGGCAAACCATCGGGTACGAGCACTTCCTTGGGTTCCAGACGCCTCAGTTCTTGCCCGGCCAGCGCAGGATCCGAGGTCTGGGTGACTCTCAGATCTCCGGTGGAAAGATCAAAAGCGGCCAGACCGACGCTGTTTCCCTTTCCCGCGAGAGCCACGACAAAGTGGTTCTCCCGGGCGTTGAGAATGCCCGGTTCTTCAGTGAGACCCGGTGTCAGCACCCGGGTCACTTCGCGTCGAACGATCCCTTTGGCTTTACGGGGGTCTTCCATCTGGTCGCACACTGCGACCCGCTCCCCGGCGGCCAACAGCTTGGAAATATACTGAGAGGCCGCGTGGTGGGGGAAGCCGCACATGGGAATGCTCTCGCTCTCTTCCTTGTTTTTGTCCCTGCTTGTGAGCGCGATCTCAAGTATGCGGGCAGCCTTTCGCGCGTCCTCAAAGAACATCTCGTAGAAATCGCCCATGCGGAACAGCAGGATGGCATCCGGATGTCGTTCCTTGTGATGCTTGTGTTGGCGCATCATAGGCGTGAGTTTGATCTGCTTTGCAGATTTCTCGGGAGAGTTCTCTTCCACTATGCTTCCCTCAGGAAAAGGTATTTCAACCGGATCTGGTGGACGCGAGCCTGAGCCAATATATGCGAATCTTCTCAACGGACAAACGACCATATCGTATGCGCATCCTGAACCCTTTGGCGCCCTGTGTCAAGAATCGTAAGTACCGTGATTTCGCTTCCTGGAGAGTAGCTGGAAGGCTCTCTTTTCGCCCCAACAGCTCTGCCCTGGGGCAGGCGCGCGGGGCAACGAAAATGGACGGAATGCTGATGTCCGGAACCAACCTTATACCAACTATCATCGCAAGAAAGCGACAACGAAGCATACAAGTCCTTTCCGTTGTTCAGTGGTCCGTGGCTGCGCCTCGGACAGGGTACTCGAAGAGCGCGCACGCTGCGCATGGACTTGGAGGGGAGACTCATCTCCCCTCCAAACCACCCCATACGTTGACCCGGAAAGGCGTGGTTCTTTCACGGGACTTTCATAGGAATGCGCGTTCAAGCAAATGATAAAGAGCACTGCCGGGCAAGCCGGCAGTGGCACCCAAGAAACCGATCTCACTCTCTTGATTGCGCATTGGTATTACACCTCTCGCTCTTATTCGTCTTAATTTTTGGGGAAACCTTTATTATACCGCTTCGCCATTTAACAAGTAAAATCTCGGGGCCTACGATGGGGGATGCTCGAAGGGGGAGCTACTGGGCGTAGGGCCAATTTACGAGCCGGTTGGTGTGGGAGCTTCATTATTGGTCCGTAGCGGCCCGCCGGGCGTGGGTACTTCGAGGAAGGTTTTGGGTCTATGCTTTGCGCGATGCCACGGACTCCTTGTTGACACAGACCTCTCTCGCGGCAAACCCGGATTACAATAATATTCGCGAAATGGTATTACAATTAATGGTGGCGCAAAATTGCGTTGTGATTTAGAGTACAAAATTCCGCGAGTGCGCGGCCTTTGTGGGACGGCATCCAATGAGATGTGGGGCGGCCGGTCAAGGAATCAGGTTTGGGGTGATGGAAAGTTTCATGGGGAGACGTTTGCAACCGGGCCTGCTGTACCCGCGGTATTCCCCTGATCCTGTTTGGGGTGTCAATTATGAGCGGCCAATTCAGTAGAAAAGATTTTCTGGAAGCGATCTTTCAAGGTTATTTCAACGATCACGAAGGGTTCATTGTAGTGCGGGCCCTCACACGACACGACCCCAGGGTGAGCACCCGATATTTCCCGAACATAGATACGCTGGTCAAGGAGCAGTATTCAAAAGACCAGAATGTCTTTTTCGGGGTCTGCCCGCGTGAGAGGATGAAGCCGGGGCTTAGCAACATAGGGTATGTCTCCTGCCTTTGGGCGGGATTGGATTTTACACCGGACGGCCACGCGGGGAGGGAAGGGCATTTCGTCAGTCCCGCGTTTGCGGCCAGGGCGGTTAGGAGCTTCCCGCTGCCTCCCTCCATTATTGTGGAGTCAGGGGCGGGGTTGCACCTGTACTGGCTTCTCAGCGAATTGATCTCCGTTAACGAACACAACGACCTGGGGGCCATGCTGAGAAAAGTCAACGATTTCTTCAAGTGTAGAAGAAAGGTGGATCTTGATGCGACCTTGCGGCTGCCGGAAACCACAAACTGTAAAGTTCCCGGGCAGGTTCTTGACTGTAAACTCAAATACATGAATCAGGATTTTCGGTACAAGTTGGAAGACTTTGAGCGCATTGACCTCAACAGCCAAAGCGTCACGGCCATAATGGGTCAACAGCCACAGGTCCAGAGGAGCGAGGCTGTACAGAGCGCTTCGCATGAAGCGCCGGCGGAGAATGATTCCGCTACCGAGACAGACGTCATAGCGATTGAAGTCATCGATGAATACCTGGCCAGGGACGAGACCCCGGCGCCCGGGGGCGAGGCCGCGATGGAGGCCCCCGAATCTGAGCAGGAACCCGGATCGCTGATTTCGGACCAGGCCCTGGACAAAATTGCGGACAGAATTGCCGACAAAATCCTCTCGAACTTCACCGAAGACTTGGCGGACCGGATTGCCGAGCGTATTCTTTCACGGATGAGTTCCATCAAACGTGAGGGCAAGCTGTGAGAACTATTGTGGCAACTACCACAGTAGGACCGGCATCTTGCCGGTCCGCGTGTCCAGCGGGGCCCAACCAGGATCGATTCGATGTCTCTGTATGGTCGTGAGTCAATTTCTTTCTCTTCTCTGTGTCTCTGTGTCTCTGTGGTTCATTTCTCTTCTCTTTTCCGTGCCACGGGGTCAAGTGTGGGCAATGGCCCCTTTGTCAAAGGGGGGGCAAGGCTGGATTTTGCCGATGTGCGGGAATCAGCTTTCTATCAGACGCAACTTTTGGCAACTGTTATAGGCCGCGCTTTCGCTACGCAAGAGCCGGGAAGTGGAGCAGGGGACCGAAGTGCAAGAACAGCGTGACAATGGTGGAACGACCGACATGAACAGGGAATCTCATCCAGAGACGGACGGCAGTTTCCACAAAGAGGATCTGTCCGGCCTTGACGAGAAAGAAAGCCATCATTGCACGGGTTCGCCCGGGTCGGAGACCTCGGAGCCGCCAGGAAGAAGCGAGTCCGAGAATCCCCCCGATTCACCCGGAGGGTTTGCCGGACCTATGACCGGCCAGGACAAGTTGCTGTCCGGAATTGAGAAATCAGGCGCGTACTGCCGGATCATGGACTCCGTACCTGTCCCGATGCTGTTGGTTGACAGCGCTGATTCCATAGTTTTTGCCAACCGTGCGGTTGAGGAGATAGTGCAAGGCTCGGATTACGTAGGAGACAAGTCCCTGTCAACCTTATTCCCTCATGGCGAAGAGAGATCCATGATCGCCTCGCTCATTCAAAAGAGCTTTCAGAAGGGAGAGAGCCTGACCAGGGAAGGATTCTTGCGAACGGGTGGGCCGTTGATCTGGGGTCGAGTTCACGTTCAGCCCTTGGAACTGGACGAGCATGAACTTGCGCTGGTCATTGTGGAGAACCTGACAGCTGAAAAGGAATGCTTGGCCGCGTGTAAATCTAAGAAACTGCTCAGCATGTTCCCAACCGGCGTGGCTGAATTCAGTTTGTCCAAGCCGATTTCCCACGATCTTCCCGATGAGGAACTGCTTGCCGGAATCCTCAACGCACAGATCGTGGATGGGAACAACGAATTTGCACGTATTCACGGCAGTTCGGATATAGAAGATCTGGTGGGGCTTCGACTGAAAGACTTGTCTTTCCTGGGCAAAGATAGCGAGGATCTTTACCTCATGTGGATCCACAAGTTCCTTCCCACAGGTTCCTTTGAGCTCGATGAGGTGGTTTCAGGCGGGAAAGTCAGGCACATTGAAAAGACTCTGATCGGTGAAGTGGAGAACAATCTCATTACTTCTTTTTGGGAGCTGACCCGGGACGTCACCGAGAGAAAGCTTTCCGAACAAAAACTGAGACGGAGCTTCGACACGCTGAAGAGGACTTTGAATGCAACTGTTGAAGCGCTCATTGCAGTCTCGGAAAAGAGAGACCCGTACACCGCGGGCCATCAGCGGAGGGTGGCGCGGCTCGCTTTTGATATTGCCGAGGAAATGGGGCTTTCCGACCATCAGTGTGCCGGTATCCATGTGGCGGCTTCCATTCACGACATAGGGAAAATATACGTTCCTGCTGAATTCCTGACCAAACCGGGTACCATCAGTGACGCGGAACACGTGATCATACGGACCCATCCCAATGTGGGATATGACATCTTGAAAGGCATAGAATTCCCCTGGCCCGTGGCAGAGGTGATACTGCAACATCACGAGAGAATGGACGGAACCGGCTATCCCCATGGGCTCAAAGGCGAAGAGCTTCTCTTGGAATCCAGGATATTGGCCGTATCCGACGTTATGGAAGCCATGTCATCGCACCGGCCCTACAGGCCGTCGCTCGGCATGAGGAGCGCTGTGGATGAGCTGAAGACCTACCGGGGCAAACGGTACGATTCCCAAGTGGTCGACGCGTGCATGGCGATCCTGGATAAAGGCTTCAGGTTCAGTTGATTCCAATTGTGCATCAATTCCGGAGAATGGTCGTTTACCTGAAAGTCCCGTAAAAGAACCACCCCCATCCGGGTCAGCGTATGGGGTGGTTTGGAGGGGAGATGAGTCTCCCCTCCAAAGATGACTGGATTCTTAAGGTATTTACAGAAGCGCTTACCTCATCCGGGGCGAAGCCACGGACAAGCTGCCCCAAGATTTTCGTAGTTCGTTGTCTATTATTAGGGGTGATCGTCGGTATTACGCTCCGACCCTCTGAAATCCGTATATGGGGCCGAGTCCGAGCATTTGCGTCAATTCATCCAGGGCCGCGCGACTCTGTTGCAATAGAAAAGGATCCAGCAGATCTTCCGGGGACAGCCGGTCTCGATAGTGGTGATTCGCCCACTGTATGAGACTCTGGTAGAGTTGATCCGTCAAGAAAACGCCCTGATGCGTCAGATGGAGCTCGTGCTCGCTCAGGACAACTCTCAGCCGTAGACATGCAGGCCCACCGCCGTTTTTCATGCTTTGCCCGGTGTCAACAAAGTGAACTCTTGTGATTGGATTGTCCTGTTCGAGGACGCGGCCCAAAAGCTTCTTTGTGTCCGGGTGCTCCTCACATTCCCTTGGAGCCGCGAGCCGCATGGTCCCATCCGGCAGGGTCACCAGCTGAGAGTTGAAGAGATATGTTTCAATGGCTTGAGTGACGGTCACCTCTTCGGGATTCACCTGGATTGGAATCAGCTCGGTCTCGCAACATTCGTGGAACATGCTCTCTAGTTTCCGCAGGACCTCCCGCGCATCTGAAAACGCGTCGGCATGATACAAGAGAACATTTTCGTTGCCCACGCATATGACATCATTGTGGAACACACCCGCGTCTATCAGATCCGGATTTTGGCGGACAAACATGGTTCTTGCCGGGGCCAGTCGGTGCAACCTGCACACCGCCTGTGACGCTTCCAGTGTTTGCCGCGCGGGGAAGGCTTGCGGGCCGGGCCCCGATCGTTCAAATGCCTGTTTGCCGTAAACGAATATTTCTATCCCGGGGGTGCCGTGAGTTCTTGCCAGCCGAACATGATTGGCCGCTCCTTCATCGCAGAAATGAGGGCCCGCGGGTAATGGATCGTGATGCACGAATGCAGTGTCATCCGCGAAGATCTTTCTTAACAGCGCGCCTGTGAACCCGGGTTCCAAGGACCGATGGAACTGGGAAGTCAGATTCGCGGGCGTAAGGTGCACCGCCTTGTCCGCGGTGTCCACCCCGGGTGAAACAGTGGCCGCGTTGGCCGTCCACATGCCTGACGAGCTGTAGCACGCGGCAAGAAGATCAGGACTGTCTCGGCCCACCGCCTCGATGATCTGAAAATCGTTTCCCGTAAATCCCAGCCTTCGGAGTGCCTGCAGGTCAGGCCGTTCATGGGGTGGCAAAACAGCCTGTTTCAGGCCCATGTCGGCCAGCAACTTCATCTTTTCAATTCCCTGCCGGACAGCGCCCCGGGGGTTGGAAATCGTCAGTCCATGTCCCATAGAGGCCACATTGCCGTAGGCGAGCCCACCGTAGTTGTGAGTAGGCCCCACAAGCCCGTCGAAATTCACCTCAAATGTTTTCCCAGGCATACCACTGTGACTCCACCATCGATCTACTCGGCCCAGACTCCCATGAACGGGGTTCAGGGTTCCGCTACCTCAACCTATTCTATACCTTCCATCGCAAGAAAGCGACAATGAAGCATAAAAATGTTCGCTATCCTGGCTGGTTACGGCCGCAGGCGCGTAGCATGTTACGTCCTCTTGGATAGTTGGTCAACGTAGACACGTGGTGGACTTGAAAAGGCCATTTTTGTAGGAATGCGCTTTCAAAATGGATTTCGGCCATGGCATGGGTCGGGGGCATTGACAGCATTGGCTTGAGCAATCTCATTCCGGATATGATAACCTTCGTGGCAACCGCGATCGTGTCGACACTGAAGGAACGACAACAGCCGCTGGAATTGATGCGTCAGTTCAGGAACCTATCAGGGTTCACATCAGGCATGGAGGTAGGAATGGCGCCTGCCGATTCGATCATTCTGAATGAAATACGTGCGCTTGCCGGACACTTGGCCATGGGCAGACCCGTACAGGCCGGGCAGTGCGCCAAATGGACCGGCTCACATCTCCGGCTTCTGCGGTTGCACGGCCTTTTGCCATGGATACACGTGTCATTGGCTCAACAGGCCAAGATGGTTCTTCCGGCTCACATAGTGTTGGAAACAAGGAATTGCTATAGGCAATCAGCCATTCGGAGCCTACTTCGTGAGGAGTGTATTCGAGAGATCTTGGAACAATTCCAAGCCGGCGGAATTGATTTGATAGTGCTAAAGGGTGGGTATCTCGGACCAAACATATACGGGGATGCGGCTCAGCGCCCAATGGACGACCTGGACATATTGGTTGCAGAAAATCATCGGCAGCCGGCTCGGGAGATTTTGATCTCGCTGGGCTACGAGGCTCCGGCGGAACTTACGGATGAATTGGAAGAATCGGTCAGGCATTCCCAGTGCTACGTCAAGGAAGGCCGGTCAAGGGAATTCGTGGATCTTCACTGGCGCCTGCAAGCGATGGACTATTATCGACTGCCGTCGCAAATCGTCTGGGACAATTGGGTTGAGTCAACTTTGCACGGCCACAAGGTCCATTATCTCACACCCGAGATGAATTTCATTCATCTCGCGATTCACACCCTAAATCATGGTCAAAGACTGAGAGACTGGCTGGACTTGATCCTCCTCACCCAAAGGACCCATATGAGTTGGGAAGGATTGATGAAATTGGCTGAATCAATGCGAGTTGTCAGGCCGATATACCACGTGCTGTACCTTCTGGAAACGCAATGGAATTTCACGCCGCCATCGGGAGTGCTCCGCCGCGCGGCCTCCTACAATCCTCACTGGTTGGAAGACCGTGTAATCAGGGGCCGAATTCGGCTCATTTGGCGTTGGATCTCTCGATTGAGCTCGCTTCCTGATTGGCGGTCGAGGCTGCACTACATCCGGACACGTTTCATGGCGCCAAGGCAACATGGCAAGTCCTTTGTCGGGATTCCGGGTCTCCTGTGGCATTGGGTCGGTCGGACAGCAGGTCTCCTAAGATCTATCCGGAGAGTCTGACAGGCCCGGATTATGCTCCGACGGAACAGCGCCGGCCTTCCTCGGTCCTTCAAATCTGTTCTTGACTCCAGTGCGCTCAGTTGTTTTCATAGTGCGTGGTCCTGGTCCACGGACGTCTTGACGAATCCGACTTTTCCGGATCAAATGCCGATGGCGCCTCGCGAATGGGCCGGCGCCTCAAGATCAATGGAGCGTGTATGAAATCCGAACGCATATCACATGACAACCTCGAACAGGAAGGACTCAGCTTCCCCATTCTCCGGTCTGACACCAGTCTTGACTCTCGCGCCGGGGGGGGGCTCGTAACCATGGAAGGAACGCTGTGTATGGGAAGCTACGTTTCCGATGCGGGGGCTCCCGAGGACACGGAAACAGATCATCCGGTCATCGGGGAACAAGACGATCCGGAAGAAGACTGGGAAGACGAGGAAGAAGACGTTGACGATTGGGACGACGATGATCCCGAGGAAGATCCCGAAGAAGATGACTACGACCCGGATGATGACGAAGACGCTGACGAAGATGAGTACGACGACATGGACGATGACGAGGAGGACGACCCGGAAGAGGATTGGGACGACGATGATCTCGAGGAAGATGACTTGGAGGACTGAACCGCGCCGATTTCCTTGATACGAAGTTATAGTTGTTCTCGAAAGTTCTCACGGATATCGAGATTGCTTCGTCGTATCACTCCTCGCAATGACGAGAAGGTAAAATGTCATTGCGAGGGTATAAGATCGAAGCAATCTCAATCGAAACGAGAATCCTACTTTACTTCTGAGACCCGTTATAACCCGGCCCTTTCGGGTTCAGGAGCACCCGGAGGTGCCGCCACAGTTGAGGCATTTGTAACAGGAGCCGTTTCGAACCATTATCGCGCCGCAGTCCGGGCACGCCGGGGAGTCGGATTGGGGATTGAATGTGTGCCCTTTGACATCTGAGGATTCGGACCGGATCTCCGTCTGAGGTTCCGGTGTGCCGGGGTCCGGCAGTGCCGGTAGCGCGTCCCCCGGGGCCGACAGGCCCGCGGCCTCCTGCTGTATCTTGTCAAGGAAGCGCGTTCCAAGGTATCGGAATATGTAATCGGTTAAGGACTTTGCTATGGGCACGTCCGGGTTGCTGGTGAATCCCGCGGGTTCAAAACGCACGTGGCTGAATTTGTTGACCAGAGCTTCCAACGGAACACCGTATTGCAGAGCAATAGACGTGAGGGTGGCTATGGTGTCCATGAGCCCTGATACAGTGCTCCCCTCCTTGGCCATGCGGATGAAAATCTCTCCCACCTTGCCGTCAGGGTAGAATCCCGTGTGGATATACCCCTTTTGACCGGCGATCTCGAATTTGTGGCGAACACTCTCTGTGTCCACGGGCAGGCGCCGGCGTACCGGCACGTGCACTTCCCCGCCGGGGGATTCCTCCAAACCCAAAGGCTGAACTGCTTTGCATCCGTCACGGTAGACTGTTATGGCCTTGAGCCCGAGTTTCCACGCGGACAGGAAAATCCGCTCTATCTCTTCCACCGTTGTGTCGTTGGGCACGTTGACCGTCTTGGAAATCGCTCCTGAAATGAACGGCTGCACGGCCGCGATCATTCGAACGTGCCCTTCAGGAGCTATGAATCGCTCCCCGTCAATGGGCCTGAACGCACAATCGAAGACCGGCAAATGTTCCGGGAGGATTTCCGTTATGCCCTCGATCGTGCCGGAATTCTCTATGCGTCCAACAATGTCCTGAACCACCACCGGCGGGTATCCGAGCCGTTCCAGGCCGCGGGCCACGGTTCGGTTGACCATCTTGAACCTTCCTCCACCGGACAGATTCTTGTACTTGACCAGAGCGATTTCCGGTTCAACTCCGGTGGTATCGCAGTCCATCATGAACCCTACGGTGCCCGTGGGCGCCAGCACGGTGGTCTGGCAGTTGCGATAACCGTGACCGCGGCCGGTCTCCAGAGCTTTGTTCCAAACCTCCTCCGCTTCCGATACAACTTCGCCGGGTACGCCGGATCGGTCTATGTGTTGCACATGGCCACGGTGGGCCTCAATAACTCCCAACATGGCCTCCCGGTTCCTTTCGTATTCGGCAAATGGCCCCTTGACCGACGCCAGCCGCGCAGATTGACAATAGGCTTCACCCGTCATCAACGCGGTAACCGCTGATGCCCAAGCTCTGCCCGCATCTGAATCATAGGGGAGGCCCAGGGCCATCAAGAGCGCACCCAGGTCAGCATACCCGAGCCCAAGCGCTCGCATGTTCCGTGAGTTCTCGGTCACCGTGCTGTTAGGATACGAGGCATTGTCAACCAGGATCTCCTGCGCGGTTATCATGATATCCACGGCATGGCGGAATGAATTTACTCGGAACCGATCTCCGTCCAGAAAAGCGGTAAGCCTCAGAGACGCAAGGTTGCACGCGGAATCATCCACGTGCATATACTCGGAACACGGGTTTGAGGCCCTGATTCGCGAGGTCTGCGGACAAGTGTGCATGCGGTTTATCGTCGTGTCAAACTGAATACCCGGATCGCCGCACGTGTGGGCCGCCCGGGCCATTTCCCCCAAGATGTCCCGTGCCCGGTGAGTGTCCGCGATTTCTCCGTCGAGCACGAATCGGGTGTGCCACTCTTCGTCATCTTCAACCGCTTTCATGAACTCATCCGACGCGCGCACCGAATGATTGGAGTTCTGAAATGCTACGGTGGAATACGCGGGTCCCTCAAAGGACGCGTCATATCCGGCTCGGATCAACGCCCGGGCCTTTTCCTCTTCCTGAGCCTTGCAACGGATGAATTCTATGATATCAGGATGATCCAGATCCAGGATCACCATCTTGGCAGCACGACGAGTCTTTCCGCCGGATTTGATAACCCCTGCCGAAGCGTCCGCGGCCTTCATGAAGGAGATGGGACCTGACGCGGTCCCGCCGCCGGAAAGCTTCTCACGGGTTGACCGAAGACCGGACAAGTTGACCCCGGAACCTGACCCACCCTTGAAGATTATGCCCTCTTGAGCGTACCATTGGAGTATAGACCCCATGGTGTCCTCAACACTGAGTATGAAACAGGCCGAACACTGAGGAGCTTCTTCTACGCCGACGTTAAACCATACCGGGCTGTTGAAGGAGGCCGTCTGGTGCAAGAGCATTGATGCAAGCTCGTCCCGGAAGACCTTCGCGTCTTCTTCCGTGGCGAAGTAGCCCTGTTCTTGTCCCCACCGGTAGATCGTATCGGTCACCCTCAGAATCAGTTCACGTACGCCGGTCTCCCTTTCCGGAGTGCCCGGGTACCCTCGAAAGTATCTCGAAACCACTACATTGAGGGCCATGTCCGACCACGAGCCCGGGACCTCCACGCCCGCCTGTTCGAATACCACGTCGCCATTCTCACCGCGGATGACCGCAGGACGCCGTTCCCACACAACCGACTCAAATGGATCACGCCCGGGCGCGGAAAAGAACCGAACAAAACGCAGGCCTTCCGAAGAGGCATTCTTGTTTGACGCCTGATTGTTTTTCGATGGGCCCCTTATCGGTCGAACCTTTTCGGCCATTACTCTCCTCCGGCGCCTTGCACGGCCAAATCACGGCAAGGAGCGGGTACTCGACCACGCGAAGAATCACACTATATATTAGTATGATTCAAAGGGTTAATCAAACGTAATGGTTCACCGGGCTTGAAGCGGTTCTGCGCCCGGCGCCGCTGGAGGGCCCACTCGACGTGGTGTCAATAGATTCTCCACGATATATCCGTCCTTCGACCAAGTAGGCCCATCCCTCGATATTCCCGCGTCCCCGGGCAAAGCATAAACCCAAAACCTCTCTCGAAGCACCCACGTTCGGCGGGCCGCTACGGACTACAGATGAAGCTCCCACACCAACCGGCTCGCAAATTGGCCCTACGCCCAGTAGCTCCTCCTCCAAACCTCCCCCATACGTAATTCCGGCAGCTTGTACGGTTCACGGTGAACGGTTACAATCAAACAACAGATTCGCTGACCGATCATCTCGACTGCCGACCGTAAGAACACTTACCCCGCGCCCGCGTGGTAACCCGAAACCACAGCGCTGTTGGGCCGAGGCTTTCGCCGCGAAGTCTTCTTCGACCCGCGTCTGTGGTGTAGGGTGCGCAGATTGAACTGATGACACCTCGGACATTGGCTGAAATGCGCGCCGGACTCGTACCCGCACACCCCACACTTATAGATTGTCGCGGGATCATCGATCCAAACCAGCGGTATGTGCGAAACATGTGTGCCGGCCCTCATCTCCACACGCCGCGTCAGGTCGTCACGACTGATCTGTCCACCATAGAAGAGCTTACAGTAGATTTTGTTGAGTTGATTCCAGCTGATCTGATATTTGTCCAGCAAATCCTCATCACTGACGGGGGACTTCAGGTCACCCACTATTTGGGAGATCCTGATAAGCCTGGTTGTTTTCGTGATTTTCAGTGTTTTTTTCAAGGCAACCGCTCCAGAATTGCGAGATTGCATTAAGTATATCATATATCAGGTTGAAATAACAAGTAGCTTCTGCTTCTCTTGTCTGCAACCCCCAGGTTCTCAACAACATGACGACGGCTCGCAGGCAAAGGATGGCAAAGGAGTCAGCGAAAGAAAGGAAGTATCAAACCACAGGGGCACAGAGACACAGAGGATGAATAAGAGGAAGAATAAGTGAACCACAGAGACTCTGAGGCATAGAGTAGGGATCAAGAATATTGAATCTCTCTTCTCTGTGTCTCTGTGTCTCTGTGGTTCAATTCTCTTCTCTTGTCAGCCGTGAAATTAGGCCTGGTTTCCAGGCTCTGCCCGGGACCCATACCTCCGGGGCCGGGATCGGCTTTGGGGGCTGTCACTGGTCCGAAGCGGTCAGGCCGCGGGCCACCTCGGTGAGAAGTGTTTCAAGATCGAATGGTTTCCGGAGCACGTTAACAACCTGGGGACCCGGCGGGTCAGCCTCGAGTTGATGGTTCCCGTGGCCGGTCACGAAGATTATCCGCGCGTCTTCGTGGATCTTCACGATTTCTTCATAGCATTGCAGTCCACCCATTACAGGCATGGTCTGATCCAGTACTACCAGCGCGTACGGCCGACCCTCATCCAGGGCGCTGCGGTACATGTCCAAAGCCTGCTTGCCGTTCGAGGCTTCGAACACATCGTATCCGAACTCCTCCAGCACGCACTTGGACACTTCTCTCACCGAGTCATCATCATCCACTACCAATATGGACTGGCCTGCGCCCACTGGCGGCGGCTCATGCTCCTGTGTGAGTTCTCGGTCGGGTGTCAAGTTCTCCTCAACGGGCAGATAAACACGGAAACACGCGCCCTCGCCCGGTGTACTGTCGGCGAGGATGCTTCCCTGGTGGTTCGTCATCATCGTGTGAGCCACGGACAGCCCCAGGCCGGTGCCTTGCCCGGGAGCCTTGGTGGTAAAAAAGGGATCGAAGATATGCTCCAGCACGTCCGCTGTCATGCCCTCTCCTGTGTCCTCCACCACAAGCTCCACGTACCTGCCGGGCGCGGCCCAGGGGTGTGCACTACAGAAGCTTGCCTCCGCTTCCACTAGTCTCGTATGGAGGGTGATCTTTCCTCCCCGGGGCATGGCGTCGCGCGCGTTGACGACTAGGTTTACGAGCACCTGTTCAAGCTCGTTGGGATTGGCAAGAAGATCGGGAAGATCACGCGCCGGGTGGGTCTCGATTTCTATTTCAGGGGGAAAGGTCTGCTGCATGAGGCCTTGCACGCTCTCGACCACCTTGTTCACGTCGACCCGCGCCATTTCTCCGGCCTGGAGTCGGGCGAAACCCAACATTCTTTGTGTCAGTTTCCCGGCCCGATCGGTGCTTTCCGCAATCTTCTCAAGATACCGAGCCATTGAAGGCTCCAACGTGGTTTTCAGGGCGAGCATCTGGGCGTAGCCTCTGACGGCCATAAGAATATTGTTGAATTCATGGGCCACTCCACCGGCCAAGGTCCCCAATGCCTCCATTTTCTGTGACTGCTGAAGTTGCTTTTGCAAGAGCTCCTGTTCCGTGATATCGCGGAATATACCCTGTAAGGCCATTCTGCCATGATAGGTTACCGCGGAGGCTGTAATCTCCAGCCGGCGCATTGAACCGTCCCCGTGCAGATAGGTATACTTGTCCGGGCCCACTGGAATGGGCCCCGCGGACGCGTGGGCCTGGAGCCGATCCACGGCCATTTCGTATCCCCCGGGATCAAGGAAGTCCCAGATAGGCTTTCCCACAATCTCCTCGTGAGTGCGCCCTATCAAATCTATGCACGTCTTGTTTACAAAGAGGATCTCGCCGGAGGTCAAATCAAGGATGACGAACCCATAGCGCGCATTCTCAACCAGCGACCTGTAGCGCTCTTCGCTCAAACGCAAGGCCTCGTCGGTTTTCTTGCGCTCGGTGATGTCCACGATTACGACGACTGTTCCTTCCAACTCGCCCGTACGATCGTGAATCGGCGATACGGAAATGTCTGCCCAGAACACGGCGCCGTCTTTTCGCACGTACCGCTTTTCCAGTGCGTATGCTTCGCCTTCCCCGCGAATGAGGGCATCATGATTCTTCTTAGAAATGTCCTTGTCATCCGGGTGGGTTACCTGAATGTAGGGCATGCCGTCCAACTCCTCCGGGCCATAACCGATCATGTCGGCCCACACGGAGTTGTACTGAATGTACCGACCGTCCGCGTTCACGACCGCTATTCCGACGGCCGCATTGTTGAATATCCCCCTTAGACGCTCTTCGCTGGCTCTCAGCGCTTCTTCTGTGCGTTTGCGTTCGCTGATGTCCTCGAATACGGTCGCCAATCGTCCCGTGCCCGTAGAAAAAACCGATACGCTGAAATGACGATTGGCCAGCTCGAAAAAGGTATCGAAGCGTTCGGCCTCCCCTGAGACGGCCACCCGTGTGAAAATATCCAACAGAGGGGGGGCGTCCCCTGGATAAAGTTCCGACGCGAGCCTGCCCACCGCTTGCGCTTGCCCGGCACGGGATTGCTTCTTCGAGGTGGGATTGACGCCCATTATCCGGTAGTCTACAGGTGTGCCGCGTTCGTCAAGAACAAGCTCATGATGGACTACCGCCTCCGCAATCGATCCGAAAAGAGAGTCGGAATCGCTTTCCGGTATGACCTGTTCACCATCTGAACCCTTGTGCTCAGTCATGTGTCCCCCATCTGCCTGGTCGAAATTGCAGGTATCTGTGGGTAGTTCGGTCCTACTGAATAATGCCTGAGAGTCCTTACCCGCTCATTTGAAATGTCATGTGTTTCCAAGAAAATAGGTTGCCCGAAAAGCGCTAAGTCCAGTGATAGCGCGCAGCCCAATGTATCAGTCTGCCATATGCTCCAGGAATTGACAAGACATCTTTTCCTGAATCGTAACGCTTCAATTTTATGGGGTTCTCGTAAGATGTCATTGCGAGCGCAGCGAAGCAATCTCGTGCTCGCTGAATATGGGGATTGCTTCGTCGTTTCTCTCCTCGCAATGACACGCGCCACGAGAAGACCTGCCCCACGAAACTGAAGGCTCAAGCCTGGTTCCCGGGCTCTGCCCGGACATCCGATCAGCAGGGATCACCCAAGAAAAATGCGGGTCACTATTCGTGACCCTTTCCCCTTGCTTAGCGTCCGTCGTCTGGAGTGGCAAGGGAGGCGGAGTCACCCGATAGGCGTTCTGGGGCTGGAGCCCGGGCCCGGCCCCCCAACACTTCATGCCTCATCGTCGGTGCTCCATCGGAACGATTCCTGAATCTCCCGTACTGAAGTCTCAGGGGAGAAACCACCTTTGAACAGTTCATTGACGCTGGTGATCACTCTGTCCCCCGACCTGCCCTGCGCTATCACGAGCACGTCACGACCGTCGCTGCGGGAGAACTCCTGAATGTACTGAAGGCATGTTCCGCACGGAAGCAGGGGGGTATGGAGATCCGAGACGACCGCCACGGCCAGGAAGCTGTTTTCGCCGTGTATCAGGGCATGATTGATAGCGTTTCTCTCGGCACACACGCCCAGTACGGGTATGAGCGATTCCGTGTTGCACCCTTCGAATATCTTTCCGTTTTTGGTGAGCACCGCGGAACCCACACGAAAACCGCTCAGGCGCGCGGCCGCGTTGGCCTTCACGTTGAGTGCCCGCCGGACAAGTTCTTCCACATCCCACTGGTCCGCAGCGGGACGCTCCTGCAAGGTAATCGTCTCAGTTGAACACATTGCAGCCTGGATATCACCGTGAGGGCATGGGGTCAAGTACACTATGGCAAATCAGGCAACCCTATGATCACGACTGACTCTTGGACGTAGGTGAGACCGGGCTGTTGTGGTTCATGGAGTAGGACCGGCAAGATGCCGGTCCTACCGGGGACGGATCACCCTGGCTTCGGTGTCAACACGCAGGTGACGGTCAAGCTCTTGGGAGAAGGGTCGCGCAAACGCTTTTGTGCGCGGCGTGAAAAATGTTGCAAGATAGCGGCCAACAGCCATAGAATGGAGCTTCAAATGCTTGGGTCATGAAATCAGGCAGACGGGCCGACATTGGGAGTAACCGTTCACCGTGAACCGTACAAGCTCCCGGAATTACGTATGGGGGAGGTTTGGAGGGGGAGATGAGTCGCCCCCTCCATTCTCACCGGGCGCAGAACCGCTTCAAGCCCGGTGAACCATTATCACTGGAAAAAGGGGATCGAAATCATGAAAAAGGAAGAAAAGAAAGTGCTGGACGCCATGAAAAAGGCCGGTAAACCGGTCAGGCCCGGTGATGTTGCCAAATCTACCGAGATCGAGTCCAAAGAGGTCTCCAAGATCATCAAGTCCCTGAAGGAGCAGGGACTGGTCCACTCACCCAAGAGATGCTACTACGCGCCGACCGACAGCTAGACCGTACCGGAAACGGCCTGCTTTCCGGCAGCCACATGCTTGAGCTTTGTCCCTGGTTCGCGATAGCGCCCCCAAAAATGAGTCAATGTTGTACGTGTAAAGAACCGATTGATTGCGGGCACGCGCAACAAGATCTGAAAAAGGACGTACGAACCAAAAATCGCGGGATAGAAATATACAAAGTCCAGGATCTCGCCCACCCAATGTCCTTTGAGGTATGCGATTCCAGGGACGCTCTCTCCGAGCCGAGCAAAAAGGTAGGCCGAAACCGGCGCGGCTCCTATGAAATACAAAATCACGCCCCAGGAATGTCCTGCTTCAACCGCGGCCGGTGGACAGAATGCGGCGCATCTCATGCAACTTTCGCAATTGTATTTCCAGAACGGCCTGGGATTCGCCCGGCCCCACATCTTTATAGCTCCGACAGGACAATTGCTCGCGCAAACTCCACATCCATTGCAATTGGTATTGGCAAAGAACAGCTTGGCAAGAAAAAAACGACCAGCCAACAGGTAGCCGACCGAAATAGGCGAAAGAACAATCCCGCATACTATTTCGTAAAGATTGTTCCAAGTGAACCACACCTTGCGATTTGACAGAATTCTTTCGGCAAATTCATTGGTCGTATTCTCCGCGCGGGAAATTATGGCTTCCAGATTCTCCATGCGCTGGATAGGGTGCAATGAAAACCAATTGGAAGGCATGTCAACACCCGCAACACCTCTCACGCGGTATCCTTTGAGACGCAATATGAGAGCAATGAGGAATGTCGCACTGCCACTTATTCCAGGAGTGAATATCCGCCCGAGTTTCAACCCTGCTCTTGTTGCAATAGAGAACGCATGTGTCCGCTTACCTCGTGGAAGACGCCAAGCGAATTTCAGGACATGCCAGGGAGCGGTGAATCCGTGAGTCGGTGTGACAATGCCTATCAGGTTAGAGGGTCCGTCCCCTATTTCTTTGCTCGGTTTGGCCCGGTCAATCGGAACGACCAGGGTATTTGATCTTTGTTCTTGAGCAATCCGTCCAACCCAGGTGGAAACCCGATACGAATTGCCGGTCCCGGTCATGAAGTAAATGACTGTATTGCTATAGGGCATACGGCCTGATACCTATAAACTGTCAATGCGTGAGCCCCGCGTTCTGCGCAGGGTTCGCCCCCATGCTGGGAGGCGGTTCCAAAAATCCTCTCACCAAGCGGGAGAGGGCAGGGTGAGGGGGAGTTGTGCTCAAAGTGACCGGTCCCAAGTCAGCGCGGGCGAGAAACAAGGGAGAGCGCGCCCGGGAACCCGAAAAGTCCCGGTGTCTCCCCCACTGGACCCGACAGAGACAAAACCGTCGTCACGTTGCCGGAAAAGCCTTCGGTTCCCAGTTTCAAAGCGTACCTCACCGAACGCCCCTCGGTCAACCGGAATGTTCTCGTGGGCGTAACCATTTAGTCATTCGGGGGGGTGGCATGGCGCCATATTGGGCAATCGGTGAATAGGTGGCCTTTGTTGGTTTAGAACTGGAAATAGGTTGGATCTTGGGCTAAACTGCTCTCCGTTGAAGGATCACCCGGAGAGATTGGAAGATCATGACTGTGAATACGCTTTATGTAGGCCTTCTTGTCGCAACCATCGCGCAGAGCACCCTTCTTATTGGGGCATTGCTGACATCTAGACACGGCAACAGGAGCGCTAATTATCTGCTGAGCGGAATTATCGCCTTGTTCTCATACTATACGCTTGTGAAAATTCTATGCGGCACGGAATTGATTCATGATTATCCGCATTTCATCCAGACCTACATGCCACTCCCGTTTCTGATATGGGCGGCCTTGTATTTCTATGTTAAGGCCATGACCGATCCGAGTTTTCGCTTTCAGGCAAGAGACAGCGTGCATCTACTGCCGTTTGGACTGTATATCGTGTTGTCACTTCCGTTTTTCCTTTCTGACGGTACAACAAAACTCCATTTGCATTCCGCCGCGCCGCCGTATCTGATGCGTCTCAAGATCGCGTTGCAGGGTGCTATGCTGCTGGTTTATCTCATACTTTCCTACAGGGTGTTACGCCGTCATCAGCAGCACATCCAAGATCTGTTTTCAAATCTTGAACACGTGAAACTTGATTGGTTGAAATTCCTCCTGATCGCTTTTGGAGTCATTTGGGCGTCGGCGTTTGCCAAATCCCTTACAGGGATACATTATGTCGCGGATTTTGCGATACCTCCCATCCTTCTGTGTTTGGCAATATATGCCATTGGATTCTACGCATTGAAACAACCTGAGATCTTCACAGACCGCGGCATGGAACCTGTCGGCGACCGCGTGGCCCCCCCTGGTGAGCCTACTCCGGTGAGCACACCTCTCACTGATCAGTCGTCGCAAACCAGGCAACCGCCGAAATATGAATACTCAGCGTTAATACCTCAGGACCTTTCAACGTATGGAGACGAGTTGATCGACTACTTGGAGAAAGAAAAACCGTACACAAACAATGAGTTGAAATTGCAGGATATTGCGGACAATTTGGGGATTCCTCAATACCAACTCTCGCAGGTCCTCAATACGAAACTAAACGTGAATTTCTATACTCTGGTAAACGGCTATCGGATAGAGGAAGCCAAACGGCGACTCATGGACCCGAAGAAACAGCATCTGACGATACTTGCCATTGCCTATGACGTTGGGTTCAATTCCAAGTCCGCTTTTAACACGTCCTTCAAGAAATACACGAACATGACGCCTTCCCAGTTCAAGACGTCACAGGTGGGGGCGGTGGATTCAAAACCGGCTCCCTCCTCCTCTTCCGCCCGCCGCAAACACTCCTACGATCCTCCAGGTCCTTCGGTTTAGGGCGCCTGTTTTCCTATTTGATCTCAGACAGATACGCCTGCCCAGGAAACCCGAACCCGCAAATGATGTCCTGATTTATTGAGTAGGACGACCCAAATCAAATGAATGACCTACCATCCCCCCAGGCTCGTCGTCATGATGCCGACAATGGCGATGATAGGAACACGATCGTGGGCCATTCGCCCCTACAATCAAAGAAGAGGAGAAACAAAATGAAAAGAATACTGTTTGTTGTGATGATGACCATGCTCATTGTATCCCCGAGTTTTGGGAAAATGTCTCAAGAAATGGGTGGACGAATATCGCCGGATAGCCCAACCAAGTTTAACTACGGGGAAAACAAAGTCCATTTCTTGAGTGAAGGAAAAAAAGTTGTGGGACATCTTTATTTCCCGAAGAATTACAAAAAAGGTCAAAAACTGCCCGCAATTGTTGTAGTTGGGCCCAAGGGGGCGGTAAAAGAACAAACACAAGGCATATACGCAAGAAAACTATCTGAGAAAGGTTTCATAACTCTCGCTTTTGACCACAGGACATATGGTGAAAGCGAAGGAGAACCGAGACACTATGAAAATCCATATATGAAGATCGAAGATGTTAAAACCGCGGTAAGTTACATTGGGTCACTGGACGTCGTAGATAGAAACAGAATTGGCTTACTGGGAGTTTGCAATGGAGGCGGTTTTGGGGCCGCGGCGGCAATCTATGACAAAAGAGTGAAAGCTTATGCTTCTGTTGCCGGTCTTTTTGACCTTAGAAGTCAAATCATTAATGGTAAACCAGGTGACAAGAAGAACTTGGCGAACATAATGAAAAAGGCAGGTGAAGCGAGGCAAAAATATTTCGAAACCGGTGAGGTAGAGTATGTAATGCAAATGCCGGTTGCTGATGAAAATTCGAATAAACTGCGAAAAGAGGCATCTGAATACTATCTGACGCCCAGGGGAAGAGTTCCAAACTGGGGGAAAAATAGGATGGTTGTCTTTAGCATGGATACGCGCAGGAGTTTTGATATTACGGATCAGATTGAACTCTTGGCGCCAACCCCCTATTTGGCTATTGCAGGCACAAGAGCACTGACATTCGGTTTGAGCGAGAAAGCTTTTAAGAGAGCGAATGAACCAAAAGAGTTGTTCAAAATAGAAGGTGCAACACATTTGGATCTATATGATATTGATAAGTATGTAGATCCGGCTGTTAACAAGCTTGCCATGTTTTACACTAAATCTATGAACTGAGCTACTGGGCGTAGGGCCAATTTGCGAGCGGGTTGGTGTGGGAGCTTCATGAATAGTCCGTACCGGCCCGCCACATCAGCTCGGCATAGGATCTCGGAACGTAAAGTTCCGTCCGGCAGTGTAAAGGAGGCAATGAAATGAAAGACAACAACCGCAAAAGAAAGAAAGGGTTTTCCCGGCGCGATTTTCTCAAAGGAGCGGCATACGGGACCCTCGGTGTGGCCCTTGGTCTGAAGGGGCTCGAGAACAAGGCCGAGGCTGATGAGCCGGCTGCACAGTCGGCTGTGCGGAACCCGAAGACCGGTCCGAAACTGTTTGAGAAAACCCGGATCAAGTCGCTGGAACTCCCCTGCCGTGCTCTCAGAAGTGCCACGTGGACGGGCTCCGCGGACGAAAAGGGGTACGTGACCGATAGGACAGTGGACTTCTACCGGAACCTTGGACGCGGCAATATCGGCCTGATCGTCACCGGATATCAATACATACTGCCCAACGGAATGGAGTTGCCTAACATGATAGGCAATTATGACGACGACCAGATTCAGGGGCTGACACGTCTTACCAAAGCGGTACATTCAGAGGGAGGCAGGATAGCTGCACAGATAGTCCACACCGGAGCTCGGGCCAGTACTAAGTCCTTTCCGGACGGATGGAGACTATGGAGTCCGTCCCCTGTCGAAGATCCCGAGACAGGGCGCGCAATTCCGCAAATGACACGGTCGGAAATTCTTCAGGCGATCCAAGCCTATGCCTCAGCGGCAGGTAGATCGAAACGGGCAGGCTTTGACGCAGTCGAGCTTCACGCCGCGCACGGGTACGGAATAAACCAGTTCCTCTCCGAAGCCGGCAACCGTAGAGGGGACGCCTATGGTGGGAGTTTGAAGAATCGATATCGATTCCTGGGGGAAGTGCTTGAGGCTGTTCGGGGATCGGTGGGACAAGATTACCCCGTCCTGATAAAGCTGAGCGGGCACGACTATACTGATGGCGGTTTGGTCCCGGATCAGTCGGTCCAAATCGCGCGTCGCCTGGCTGATGACGGAATCCACTTAATAACGCTCAGCGCCGGCTCCGGCGCTACCGCCAAGAAAGGATTGGGACCGGCCAGAAGTGGTATCCTGTCGGAGAAAAAAGAGGCCTATCTGGCGGACATTTCGGCCGTCGTCAAAGAGGCGGTCAAGGTACCTGTAGGCTCCGTAGGTGGAATAAGATCTCTCAATAAAATAGGAAAGCTCTTCTCAAATGGGAGAGCAGACTATGTAGCAATGGCCCGACCCTTTATCCGAGAACCCCACCTTATAACTCGTTGGAAATCCGGAGACACCAAGAAATCAAAGTGCATCTCGTGCAGCAAGTGCTTCATGACAGGCTTCAAGGGAACCATATACTGCGTGCCGGAAAGGAAGCGCAAAGAGAAAGGATAGACCGTACTGCCGGCAGACCGCCGCATACTCCATTACGGTTGATTGCCGGGACAGTAAGGAAGATGCTCAAGAATGGAAGATAAACCGTAACTGTTCACGAAGGACCGCCGCTGCCATGTTCCGGCCTTGGACTCGGCAGATTAAGAGAGGGAAAAAATGAGACGAATCGCTGTTGTGACAATGACTGTAGTAATGACTTTCATCTCCGTCGGAGGATTTCAAGCCACTGGGGGGGAAAGAGACGGAACTGCCTTGGCAGCAGAAAAGGACGCGCTTCGGCTGCTCTTGAGTTTGCCGGATGACTGCAACACGCCGGACGGCGCCACGTTGGATGCCAAGGGCAACATTATCTTGGCAGTACCGAATTTCAACAACAAGGCATTATTGAAATCCAAACGGATTGAAAAGGCCGCGCCACCAAAGATGGTGAAGATAGACAAGAACAACAAATTGACGACATGGTACAAATTCCTCCAGAAGGACATGCATCCCGATACAGGGAAGATCGGTCCTATGGATTGCGCGTTTGGTCCGGACGGCAATCTTTATGTAGCGGATATGCAAATATTCTGGGATGGTAAGAACAAATCCCGTCTTCTCAGGATCAATGTAAAGGACGGTGAACCAGTCAATATGGATGTCGTTGTTGAGGGATTCATTGTTTCCAACGGCCTGGTTTGGAAAGGAGACACCTTGTTCGTGTCAGAGACGATTCTCGCTCATTCTCCCAAGGTAAAGGAAGGCGAAAAGAAACCACAGCTTATCAGCGCGGTATATGCCTTCACGTTGGACGAATTGAAGAAAGGCCCTGTGAAGTTGAGTCCTTACGACAAGGATAGCCCTGACGAGCACCTCGTGGCTGTGTTCCGTTCCAGCGGCAGGGTAGGATTTGGAGCCGACGGAGTGACCGTTGACGGAGCCGGCAATCTCTACACGAGCATTATCGAAGATGGGGTGATCTACAAGACGACATTCAACGACAAAGGCAAACCAATTGAGACCAAGCTGTTCGCCAAGAGCAATGACATGATGTCTGCTGACGGCATAGTTTGGCGCAAAGCTGACAACCGGATATATGTCGCTGATATGCTGGGGAATGCGGTTCACGCAGTGGACATGAAGGGAAACGTGCGAACACTCCACAAGAACGGGGATACGGACGGCGCGGATGGGTCTTTGGATCAGCCGTGCGAAGTGCTCGTCCGTGGTAACGAGTTGATTGTAGTGAGCATGGACATGCCCTGGAATGATCCGAAGGGACTGCTGACCAACACGAAGATTGACAAGCCCTATACCATATCCACTATTCCACTGAATTGACAACCGCAGATGTGAAGAATACCATGAAAGACATCACGGTAAACGAACATCCCGGGAGGATTTTACCATGCCGAAGCTCTTTGAAAGCACAACAATAAAGTCAATGGATCTCTCCAACCGATCATGGCGGTCAGCCACGTGGGCCGGCGTGGGCGACGAACGCGGGTATGTAACAGACCGGGCTGTCGACTTCTATCGTGAGCTCGGCCGGGGCGGGATCGGGCTCATTGTTACCGGGTACGAGCACGTAATGCCGAACGGCCAGGGACTACAGTACATGATCGGAAATTATGAGGACGACCAGATTGAAGGACTGAGCCGGCTTGCCGAAGCGGTCCATGCCGAGGGCGGCAAGATCGTGCCGCAGATTGTCCATGCGGGATTGAGTGCCAACCCCGACCATTTTCCAAGCGGGTTTGAGCACCTGGCCCCGTCTGCAATTCCTGATCCAGGCTCAGGCAAAGTACCCCGTGAAATGACCACACAGGAGATCAGGCAACTGGTTGAGGCATTCGCGGCTGCGGCAGATCGGTCCAAGAAGGCTGGATTTGACGGAGTACAGCTTCATGGGGCCCATGGGTTCCTGATCAACCAGTTCCTGTCCGGCTATTTTAACAAGAGAGGAGATGGTTACGGCGGAAACCTGAGCAACCGATATAGATTCTTCGGCGAGGTTTTGGAAGCGGTCCGGGGATCTGTAGGAGAAGACTTTCCTGTTCTGACAAAGCTTAGTGGACACGATTTCGTGGAAGGGGGGCTGATCCCGGAAGAAACCGTGAAAGTCGCTCAAAGACTAGCCGATGATGGAATAGACGCGATTGAGGTCAGCGGCGGGAGCTCTGCGTCGCCTCCTGAGATGGGTCCTGCAAGGACTAAGATTAAGAAGGAAGAAAATCAGGCATATCTGCTGGATCTGGCTATCGCGATCAAGGAGGCGGTACGTGTTCCCGTGGCAACGGTGGGAGGTGTTCGATCGCTCAACATGATCGAAAAGATAATCGGTGACGGGAAAGCCGATTACGTGAGCATGGCCCGCCCTTTCATCCGTGAGCCCAATCTCATGAACCGGTGGGAGAGCGGAGATACAGACCCTCCCAAGTGTATCTCTTGCAACGGTTGTTTCGAAACAGGTGTGATGGGTCTGGGGATATCGTGCAAGATCGAGCGCAAGCTCAAGGAAAAGAGCGAAAAGGAGAGTTAGCACGAATGCGCTTTCAAAGAGGGAACATATGACTCAAAGCCGGAAGGGAGAAATCCCCCCTGCCCCCCTTTGAAAAAGGGGGGTTAGGGGGGATTTTGAGACTCGGTTCCTCACCTGTACACTCTTCGCATACCCTGTCCGAGGCGAAGCCCCGGACCAGTGAACAACGGAAAGGACTTTCATATTTCGTTGTCGCTTTCTTACGATGATAGTTAGTATAAGACAATGGAAAAATACTTTCACAAGATCATGTTGTCGGCGTTCAGCGTAGCGTTGCTGATCTCATTTTCTGTGGGCATAACGCACGGAAGAGCAAAAGGTCATCAGATCATGGAGTGGTTCGACTTATTGCCTGCGCGGATTGATGGGTGGTCGGCCTCGGGAAAGGACAAGAGTTATACCCGGGACACGATTTTTGATTACATGAATGGAGGGGGCGAGATGTATCTCGCCTATGATTTCCGGAAACTATTCGTACGGGAATACGCCAAAGCGTCGTCGCCGTCCATCGTGGCCGAGGTCTATCAAATGGCGTCCTCTGAGGACGCGTTCGGCATTCTTACGAATGACACCGGTGGCAAAGCGGTTAAGTTGGGACAGGGGGCGCTCTATGCTGAAGGTCTTCTAAGATTTTGGAAGAATGACGTTTTCGTTCGGGTACACGCCCGAAAAGAGACGGATGAAACCAGGGCCACATTACTGAAGCTGGGCCAAGAGATTGCCGATTCTGTTCCCAAGGATGGGCGTCTGCCCACAGTTGTCGCGTGTCTGCCGACTGATGGGTTGATCGATGAAAGCGTGCATTACTTCCACACCCAGACCACTCTGAATTTGTTCTACTATCTGGCTAATACAAATCTGTTGAATCTGAATCCCGGGACAGAGGCCGTACTTGCAAGGTATCAGATTGCAAATCACAAGATCCGGTTGCTCTTGGTTAGCTACCCTGCCCCAGAGTCCGCCAAACGCGCTTATCAACAATTCGTGAGCGCGTATTTTCCGGATCGGCCGCAATCAACGGCGCCAATCCGAATCGAAAAGGTGGAAAACGATCAATTAGTGGGCGCGCTATGGAAAGACGGATTCGTCATTCTCATATTCGAGGCTCAAAATGAGGAAACCCTCAAGAAGCTCTACGAAGCTGTAGAGAGTCGCATAAAGGAGGTTCAAAAGTGAAAAAGAAGGACTGTACTACCAGGAACGTGGTTACCCGTCGTGATTTCATCAAGGGAACAGCTTACGGGACTCTCGGTGTGGCGCTCGGTCTGAAAGGACTTGAGCGCGGCGCGGGAGCAGCTGAGACCGGTGAACCCTTTGCAGCGAAGAATCCGTTGAGTCGAGTAGTCTTGATAAGAGATGCGGCCGCGGTGGATGCTAACCACGAAGTCAATCCCCAAGTGGTGGCAAAGATGATACAAGCCGCACTGAAAACGTTCGCGGATGGACAAGACATGACCAAATTTTGGGGAAAACTCATTCGTCCGGAAGATACCGTAGGGATAAAATTCAGCCGCTGCAACTGGACCAGAGTGCCCACGGAGCAGGCTGTAATCGATGCCGTGGTCGCCCAGGTATCGAAAACCGGCGTTGCAAAGGAAAGAATCCTCGCGGCCGACGGCGGACTTCCCGTTGACAAGTGCACCGCCCTTATCAATGTGTCTTCCATCAAGGTGCACGGTCAGACGGGAATTGCAGTATCCATCAAGAATTACATAAATTTTACCGGCAAGGAAAGCTCATACCATCACAGCGGGAGCAGCAAGCTGGGAGAAGCTTGGCAGCTTCCACAGGTCAAAGGAAAGACAAAGCTGATCGTTGTCGATGCCTTGCGTCCCTATTTTGGCCCCGGTCCGCAGGTCAACCCGATGTACCGTTGGGATTACAAAGGCATATTGGTGGGAACGGATCCCGTTGCACTGGACACCGTGTCTCTGAGTCTTTGCCAAAAGAAACGAGATCTTTTCAAAAAAGAGCCGTGGCCCATCAGCCCACCTCCGATCAGTATCTCTACCGCGGACACCGAGTACCGCCTTGGAACCAGCGATCCCCGAAAAATAAAGCTCATCCGTATGGGCTGGGAAAAGGACCGCCTGGTGTAGACGTAAGAAGTTTACCGGGGGAGGCGTTCTTGCAACAACGCCTCCCCCGGCCCCATCGACGCTAACCCGACTTTCGCAAAACAGGAATGCCGATGGGTTGATCCTGGCAAGCCCGGCCCCGTTCTTCGACCAAGTAGGCCCATCCCTCCATATCCCCTTGTCTCCGTGCAAAAGCATAAGCCCAAAACCTTTCTCGAAGCACCCACCCCCAGGGGCCGGTACGGACTATTGATGAAGCTCCCAGACCAACCGGCTCGTAAATTGGCCCTACGCCCGGTAGCTCCCCCTCCAAACCTCCCCCGTAAGTGTTTGCGGGAGTTTGTACGATTCACGGTGAACGGTTACCAATTTTTTACAACAAATTGTTCAATATTCTCCAATACAATCTCCCGGCCAAGGCTCATAGTAGCAATATGCGAGGCAAAAGTTTCATAAGGAGTAACCGTTCACCGTGAACCGTACAAGCTCTCGGAATTACGTATGGGGGAGGTTTGGAGGGGGAGATGAGTCTCCCCCTCCATTCTCACCGGGCGCAGAACCGCTTCAAGCCCGGTGAACCATTACCATAAGGAAAACAAGACCAATTTGAGTAAAGGAGATGTCCCATGAAAGAATCATTTGGAGTGAAGTACACTCAAAAACTACAGGCAGGTAAGAATCCTGTTTGGTTTCTCAGTGAGGAAAAGAAACTGGCAGGTAATATATTTATCCCAGAAGATCTCAAACAAGGGGGAAAACAGCCTGCAATTGTTACAGTTACACCTGCCGGCGCAGTAAAGGAGCAGACAGCAGGGCAACACGCTCTGGCACTATCCGAAAAAGGCTTCATCACATTAGCTTTCGACCACCGAACATTCGGAGAAAGTGAAGGATTTCCGCGGTATAAGGAAGATCCGTTTTTGAAGGCCGAGGACATTAAGAATGCCATAACCTTCATGTCATGCCTGTCGGAAGTAGATGAAGACAAAATCGGACTTCTCGGTATTTGTTCCGGCGCCGGGTATAGCGTGTTCACTGCTGTTTTTGATATTCGCGTTAAGGCTGTGGCGACTATCAGCGGCATATTTGACTTTACCGGTTGGATAACCGGAAACGATGTGATGCCCTTCGATGACATGCTGAGAAAATCAGCCGCAGCCAGGAAGAAATACTACGAGACAGGCGAGGCGGAGTATGTAAACGGCTGGTATGGTGAAGCCTATGACGACTATGATAAGAATGTCATTTTCTGGCAGCAGGCCCATGAATATTACAGAGAAGGAGGAAATAGGGGACATTATGAAGTAACTAACGGCGATCACCGAGATGCCCAGTGCATTGACAATAGATACATGCTGAACGCCAATCCTTCGCTGAAATATTTATCTCCTCGACCAATCTTAGCAATTAGAGGATCTATTGCATTAACGGGTCCCATGAGTGATGAGGCAATCGAAAAAGCTGCAGAGCCGAAAGAGCTTTTCAGCGTTGAAGGAGCAACTCACATTGATATGTATCACAAAGAGGAGTTTGTAAGTCAATCCGTTGAAAAGCTTGATAAGTTCTATAGACGGTATTGCAAATGAACTTATCAATTCTTGCGCAACCAAAGTCACTGTCATGCAACCGACCGCAACATCCGCTGCTCGCTATGGGGTTTGCGGCGGATGATGCCGACTGTTACGTGGTAACCGTTCACGGTGAACCGTACAAGCCCCCGGAATTACGTATAGGGGAGGTTTGGAGGGGGAGATGAGTCGCCCCCTCCATTCTCACCGGGCGCAGAACCGCTTCAAGCCCGGTGAACCATTACATTACGTGTAGACTTTAAGACAATAAGGAGAAGAAAATAAGAAGGATCAAATCCATACTATGCTATTCCGTAATTACAGCGATCCTACTTTGGCTGCCGGCCTTTGCGGAGAGTGGAAAGGTACAATCCTCCAAGCCTTTAGCTTTATCTGAGGGCACCGTAAAGATTCACGAAAAGAATAATGTAAAGGTTCATACTTACCTGAGCAATGATGCCCTCCATGCAACCAACATCATTGAAAGCGCCAACAAATTGGTACTGTTTGATGCTCAGTTCACGGCGCCTTATGCCAAGCAGTTTAGAGCATATGCTGATAGTCTGGGTAAACCCATTGAGCGTATAATTATCTCGCATGCTCACCCGGATCACTTTATCGGCTTGGGAATAGCTTTCAAAGATATTGAAGATAGAATATACGCGCTTGAGGGAACGAAACAGGCCATTCAAAGTCAAGGTCCGGGCATGCTCGAGGTATGGAGAAAGAGATTTCCGGCAGGTATGATGCCGGACAAAATTGTAGTTCCAACTCAAACAATAACTCCAGGGAAAGCTACCATAGATAACGTTCGATATGAATTTGTTCGTTATCTAAACGGAGAAACTGACGAACAATTAGTAATCAAATTGCCGGACCTTGGAGTACTCCTTGTTCAAGATCTAGTATTTAATGGCATTCATTCATATATGGGGAACAATACTCTTGACGGTTGGATAACCATCCTTGAAGAGCTTCAGTCTCTGAGTGGGTATGACACAGTACTCGCAGGACATGGACATCCTGGAGACATGAGTGTTCTTGCCAAGAACAAAGCGTACTTAAAGGATGTAAAGAGGATACTCAATAACGTTGACAATCCGAAGGATTTCAAAGCACAACTTATTGCAAAATATCCTGGCTTGGCAGAACAAATGCTAATTGACATTTCCATACCAGGACTTTTCAAGTCAAAGGGACAGAAACACAGCTCGAAAGAGGGAGACAAGAAATAGAATGGGGCAATTATGGCAGTTGCTAAAACTTCTGATTCTTTGAAAGGTGATCCCCGCGCATAGGGAGAATCCGGGGCGTATTGCAATACGCCCCTACGGGGTCGTGTGATCCCCCCGCGCATAGGGAGAATCCTCACTGCCCCCCTTTCTCAAAGGGGAGCAGGAAGGTTTTCATCACGGTGAGCACTGGAACCGGGTCTGAGATACGGACCAACTCTTTTGGTACCTGCTGAAGAGAAACGATTGGGTCAGTCATGATGCGTATTGCCGGCGAAGAATACGAACAGATTGCATGCTTGGAGGAAGATTTTGGACCCGCTGAAACAGGCGTCTCGGCAGTCGATAGAGACAAGATTACCAATTATCTGCTGGAAGAATTAGGCATAGAGGACGCTATAGCTTCTTACGCAAACAAAAGAAGACTATTAGAGGAGCTGTTAGTGGAATTATCGCCAGGCTATGGGCTGACAGAAAGGTTTTACGGATTGCTCGACGCTCTCCTACAAGTGGAACTGGAGCAAAAGCATCTTACAGATGCCGACCTTTTACCGAGAATAGAGAGTGGAACTCATAACGAACTCTCAAAGGTCGCCATCTGGAAGGGAGACATTACAACATTGAAGGTAGATGCCATTGTCAACGCTGCAAACGAACACTTGTTGGGTTGTTTCATTCCTTTTCACGGGTGCATTGATAATGCCATACACTGTGCTGCCGGTCCGAGATTACGTAGGGATTGCTATACCATTATGAGTCTTCAGGGAGAGGCTGAACCAACAGGTCCGGCAAAAGTGACAAGGGCCTATAATCTGCCGTCACGCTATGTCATTCACACAGTAGGTCCGATGGTAAATGGACAACTAACAGAATTAGATAGAACCGACTTAAGAAACTCCTATTTGAGTTGCCTGGAATCGTCTAAAGAATTAAGGGGAATTCGATCAATTGCTTTCTGTTCAATTTCCACAGGCTTGCACGGCTTTCCCTTTGAACAAGCGGCAAAGATTGCCATTCAGGCGGTAAATACGTGGCTTGCTGAAAATCCGGATCAATTGGATTACGTGGTTTTCAATGTATTCAAAGATTCTGAAGAAATGATCTATCAGAGATTGGTAGGGAGTTGAGTTATGGCTAATATGGAAGAGTCAATTCTTAATGAGAGCAGATACTTAATAGATGCTGCTGATTCAGTTCTTACCAGTGCAGGAGCAGGTCTGAGTGTTCCTGCCGGTATTGATTATCATGATACGCGATTATTTGCAGAGCTGTTTCCGGGTCTTGTTGAGAAAGGCTACAGAATGCAGTATGAGTTAATTGCCCATAATGCGCTGAACAGTAGAACCGGGTGGACTCCTGCAGTAAAATGGGGTTATTTAGCCGCGCACATAAATTATGTATATTATAAGATTCAAGAGGACACAACCTATCAACGACTTTATTCTCTTTTGAGGGAAAAGGACTATTTTGTGATGACTACTAATGTAGATGGTTTGTTTGTTCAAAATGGCTTTTCCGAAGATAGGATTTACACTCCACAAGGAAGCTTTTCCCGTATTCAGTGCATGAGCGCGTGTACCGACGAGACATGGGATGCAAAACCCATCATAGATGAAATCCTTCCCCATATAGATCCTACGACTCAGGAAGTGAGGGATCTTTCATGTATTCCCTCATGCCCAAGGTGTGGTGGTGACATGTTTATGAATGTTAGGGGAGGAAGGTGGTTTGTCGATCGGCCATATGAATCGCAAAGAGCAGCTTTGAATGAATGGGTCAACAAAACGATTCACAAGCGAATTGTTGTGTTGGATATTGGGACGGGTATGAATACCCCGGGAGTGGTTCGTTGGCCGGCTGAAAACATAATTAGGCAGCACCCAAATGGCTCATTAATACGCGTTAATCTCAATGATGCCGAGGTCCCTGAAGAAATTCAGCGTAAGTCCATTTCAATCGAGGGAGATGTTTCTGAATTCATGAGGTCAATAGTATCAACAGGGTAGCATGTTTTGTCTAAGTGGTATCAACTTTAAGTATGAAAGGAGAGGTAATAGCAATGAACAATCAAATCTTAGTTACAGGTGCAACCGGGAATATCGGCGGTGAGATCGTCAAGCTTTTGAAGGGGAAGAAAGCCGATTTCGTCGCTGCCACGACCGGCAGGTCTATTGAAGGCGTTGATTCCGTCACCCTGGATTTTGCGGACACACAATCCCTCGAGGTGGCAATGCAAGGGATTTCAACCCTTTTCATGGTCCTGGCAAACCATCCGGACATGCTCGGCTGGGGAAGAAACGTTATCGATACTGCCAAGAAATGCGGGGTCAAGCATATCGTGCGCTCCAGCGGTTCTTTGGCCGATCCAAACTCCACCATCGGTGTCAGGAAGGTCTTGGCTGAAACGAATCAATACTTAGAGGACAGCGGCATTGACTATACCATTACAGCGCCGTCATTCTTTATGCAAAACTTCATTAACTTCTTTGCAGACGACTACAAGAATGGGGCAATCTATCAACCTGCAGGCCAAGGAAAGATCGGCTGGGTGGATGTACGAGACATTGCCGCGGTCAATGTAGAAGTTCTGCTCAATCCCGACAGATTCAAGAAACAAAAGCTTACGATTACAGGCAGCGAGGCTTTATCGTATACAGAGGCGGTTAACTTGATGAATGAGGTGTTGGGCAAAGAATCCGAGTATGTTCCGGTAACGGATGAAACCGCGATCCAAGCAATGAGGGACATGCAATTCCCTCAGTTCTTGATCGATGTAATGATAGGTCTGAATCATTGCATTATAGAAGGATACGCTGAGGAACTTACCGATACAGTGGAAAAGGTAACGGGTAATAAGCCTATCTCCTTCAAGCAGTTTGTCGAAGATAACAAAGGAAGCTGGCTGTAAATGTTATTGCGGAACTCTTATACCAACTATCATACCAAGAGAGCGACAACGAAGCATGAAAGTCCTTTCCGTTGTTCACTGGTCCGTGGCTTCGCCTCGGACGGGGCCCCCAAAGAGGCGCACGCTGCGCACGACCTTGGAGGGGAGGCCCTAGCCGGGCAAGCATTTCAACGTCATGTTACCGACATCTGTCATGTCACGCAAGCTGTCCGGCGCCCGCTCAATCGCCCCACGCGCAGTGGCTCCCCTCCAAACCACCCCATACGTTGACCCGCAAAGGGGTGGTTTTTCAACGGGACTTTTGTATGAGAATACCTCTTGTGGTTTTGGTACGGCACCCCGTGGAAAGTCCGGCGGGGACCGAGTCTCAAAATCCCCCCTAACCCCCCTTTTTCAAAGGGGGGCAGGGGGGATTTCTCCCTTCCGGACTTGAGCCATATGTTCCCTCTTTGAAAGCGCATTGGTATTACAGGGAATTGCCAAACAGCCAAGTTTGGGCGTCTCCTGCGCCATGTGGCGAAGAGTTCCGCAGGAAACCGGCTGCTCTCTATTGCTGGTAGGCACCTTTTGCCGCACGGGAGGGTCGATCGGTCATGCACGGAGGTGGGTTTGGAATCGCAGAACATCAGCTCGCTGTTTCTTACTCCTCGGTCTGTAGTATTCATTGGTGTCCCACGGAAGAGCGGTCCCGGGGCTTTGAATCCTGTTGATAATCTTCGGAATTGGGGGTACGAGGGAGTGATTCATCTCGTCCACCCGCATGTTCGTGAGATCGCGGGCCTGTCCGTCTTGCCGAATGTCTCCGAATTGGACGGCCCGGTGGATCTCGCAGTCATTTCTACTCCACGACAGACGATTCCGGGCATCATTCGAGAATGCGGTGAGAAGGGAATCCGAGCAATAGTCGTTACCAACCAGGGGTTTGCCGAAGCTGATTCCCAAGGAAAAGAACTCCACAATGAAATGCTCGAGACCGCGCCGGCATTCGGCATCCGCTTCCTCGGCCCTAACACGCTTGGGGTCTCTAACGCATTTCACGGCTTTAACTCCTCGTTTATGCCGCTTGATCAGGAGGAGTTGCCCATTGGTCTCGTTTGCCAGTCAGGCTTATTCTTTGTGGGAGCGAGTCACGTCATCGGCGGCATGGGTATCGGCGTGGATGTGGGCAATGCCTGTGATATCGATGTGGTGGATGCGTTGGAATGGCTCGGCCAAGACGAGAGACTCAAAGTTATTGCTGTCCACGCAGAGGAGATCCCTGGGCGCAATGGATTCATGGAACGTGTTGAGAAAGTGTGCCGTCGGATTCCCATAGTAGCGCTGAAAACCGGCCGTTCCAAGGATGGGGCTCGGGCCGCCGCTTCTCACAGCGGCTCCATGGCCGGCGAGGACAGGATTGTCCATGCCGCTCTGAGGAAGGCGGGAGTCATTCGGGTACACGAGTCCGAAGTGCTGGCGGATCTGGTCCGGGGCTTTGTCCGGCTTCCCCTCATTAGAGGCCCTCGCGTAGCGTTGATCACCGTTACCGGCGGAGGCGGGATCATCCTAATGGATGCTATGGAACGCTATGGGCTTCTATTGGCGCAGTTCTCGCCAAGGACCCTGGACCGCATTGTGGGTCTGTCTCCAGACTGGATGCCGCTGACCAACCCGATCGACATATGGCCGGCAGTGATGAAAAACGGTATGCGCAAAGCGTACGGGGCCGCGCTGGAAGACGCGCTGCTCGACCCAAACGTGGACGGCGAGCTGTGCATTGCTTTGGGTCTCCACAAGGCTGAGCAGGCACACCTGGGCGCGGAGCAAGTGATCCGGGAATTGTCCGAGAAGTTCGACAAACCCATAGTGGTGTGGTTCTACGGCTCTGAGCCACAAGAGGCGGCCCGCCGACTGGAAGAACACGGCCGCGCAATGGCGGTCCCTTCCCTGGAAAGGGCTGTGCGCGTGCTCTCCGGTATGTTCCGTTATGTGAATTGGACCAGGGGCCTACAAGGATAGTGATCACATCAGTAGCCGATGTTTTCTCCGACAAGTTTTACATGACTCCGATTCTTTAGCATGTGTCCTTCGATGTAACCGTTCACCGTGAACCGTACAAGTTCCCGGAATTACGTATGGAGGAGGTTTGGAGGGGGAGATGAGTCGCCCCCTCCAAACCTCACCGGGCGCAGAACCGCTTCAAGCCCGGTGAACGATTACCCTTCGATTATACTCCACATCTACGCTCTGCACACTACCAAGTTTGAACTCGTCGGTTGAAGCTACACTATGGCAGGTACGCACTTACGCGATGAACCCTCTTGATTCTTCAGCAGTATTCAAGGAGCTTTTGTTGCCTTCCTTTTCTTTACGATTCTCACGGGAATGTAGACTAACAGAACAGAAAACAGTATGGCTGCTAAAACAATGGTAAAGGCTATCCATGTCAGGTAGTTTCCCCCTGAAAGCAGCTTGATAGGGTTGAGACTCGCGTCCATGGTTTGACGCCCATCAGGCGACCTGTATCTCTCCGGAATATCCGGAATTCCATTGCCGTTTTTGTCTGGAAATGACCGCACATAGTCCATCAAAGCAGTCCAGTCTTTGATTTCCTGAATGCCGGAACGCTGTGTATCGCCGTCGACTCTGGCTTTCGTCAAATCATCGATTGGGTTACCAGCCTTGTCTTTTGGAACTATTGTCAAAATGCCTTTGGTAAAGCCACCGATGACCTTTAAGAAAGTCGCATTATATATATTGGTTGCGACTTTGTATGTTTTGCTATTATTATCTGAATAATCCAAACGGTAAAAGCCGCCCTTATCATCTTCCAAGAGAATATTTGTCACCCGATCAAAGAGCATGCGCTTGGGATTGTAGGTCAGTTTTGCCCCCGAAAACTGAAGGAAATAATTACGTCCTTTTAAGCGGTAAACCGTTGTCAATATTTCAAATGTCTTCTTTATTTCTGAACCGGTCACATAGAATGATACTAGGGGGTAACTCAGCGTGCCGTCCCACCCAATGCCCAGGGGGACGACCCTGAACAGATCGCTGACGGTTACTCTGCCTGTTTCCCCTTTCAGGATATCATCGCGGATTACGCCATTGGCCTGTATGGACACAGCCACTCTACGGGCAGGATCATCAGGATCGAATTCGGCCCGGTCGACGGCCCATCGGGTTGCATCTGTGACCAGGTTCCCAAGGTTGGATTCATCTTCCTTGAGATGAAGGTCAAACGCTGTTTCAACCAACACCTGATCAAATCTGAGACCATGTTGCAGCAAAACCTTGTTATTTACAGTCTCAATAGCAGCATTGATGATGCCGTCGATCCGCTTGTCACCCTCGATGGTGTCATCAATGGTTACATACTTATATTTTTCCAGTTTCAAGCCCGTGGGAGTTAGTACGACATCAAGGACACCAACGCGTTTCCCGTAGCGCCATGCTTGAACGATGATGGTATTGTTCTCAATAATCGGTTTTGGAAGCATTGTGTGTGTATGTCCGCTGATGATAACGTCAATTCCGTCGACCTCTCTTGCGAGCTGGAGATCTTCCGATTTTGACTGATCTTCATTCAACCCGCTGTGTGAAAGGCAAATGACAAGATCGGTCCTCTCATCCTCCCTTAGCTTTTTTACCATCCGTTTTGCATAGTCAATGGTATTGCCGAACTTGACGGGCTTGGCAAACGGAGCAACACCGGCAGCCCTCTTTCCCACCAATCCAAAGAAACCGATTTTCATACCGTTCCTTTTCAAGACGATGTAGGGTCTTACCCGTCCCTTCTTGAACTGCTCATAGAGGAGATCGTCCCTGTCGTCTGCCTCATCGAAAATTACATTGGATGAAACGATCTGCGGCAGCTTTGATTTCTTGGCGGCCGATTCAAGAATCCTTGCCAAGCCATCGGGCTTAAGATCAAAGTCGTGGTTGCCGAGGGTAACAACGTCAAAACCCATTTCCTTCATCAGTACGAGTTCCAAAGCTTCTTCACGACTCACCATGTGAAAAAGAGAACCCATCAAGTAATCACCGGCATCTAGAACCAAGACCGGATTGTTTCCGGCTGCCTTCTCAGCTTTGATCACGGAAGCGATTCTTGCCCACCCACCGGTGGTTTTGTCGTTGTTTGTGACCAACGGTGTATAGTCTCTATTGGGAGAAGAACCCAAGAAATGGGAATGAAGGTCATTGGTGTGGACAATGGTAAGGCGTTGATCGGATGCCAAGAGAACGTTACTGGAGCCGGCGAGAAGTAACGCGGAGAACAACAAGAAATACACGTGTGTCGAAATGGTTCTTCTATCTGAAATGCTCGTATTTATCATGGCTTTCTCCGAAAACAGTTGCTGTTACAATAAGGTGTCTATTGTATTAGGCGGCAATTATTCCGCGACCTCCTGGATGCGGGTTGTTTTGGGCCATAGTCCGGCCGCCCCATGGCTTTTAGCCCCCGAATTGGAGCCGACGCGTGTTAAGAAATAGTCCAAGGGCCCCAATTCCCACCTTTGTGCCGGATCAGCGAGTCTTTTCCTAAGATTCAAACATACCTCATGCGCCTTCCCCAAGTCAACCGCGATATTGAGAGGCGCGCTTTACCCAAAAGCTGCCCGATAGTCATGGGCCAAAGGGAACGCTGACGCAACATGGACAAGCCACCTCCTTGTGTGATATGCGAGTTCTCGAAAGTTCTGACGGAATGGCAGAGCACTGCTGGGCAAGCCGGCAGTGGCACCCAGATCTCCATCCGTGATTAGTTTTGAGAACCCCTATAGGGCACTCTTGCTCCGACCTTGATCAGCCGCCTGATGAGCCACTCGATCTTGGCAACCACTCTGCGTTCTCTATCCCACGTCTTAGCCTGATAGCGGAGATCAACCAGCTTGACCTGAACACCTCTGTTATAGTCTTCCGCATCGAACTTCGCGCCGAAGATGTCACCCTCCCCCAGTCCCGGTGAAGTCTTGCGCGATCACATCAGTAGCCGATGTTTTCTCCGACAAGTTTTACATGAATCCGATTCTTTAGCATGTGTCCTTCGATTATACTCCACATGTTACATATTCGCTGGGGAGCCCTACAATCAGAGCACAACCCGGTTTCTACGCACGGTGTTTTCAGACCCAATCGCGCAGAATTAATCGGTGCCGCGTAATGCTTCACTCTGGCAATGGCTGCATCCTGATCAGCAACGACCTTATTCATTCCAACTACCAAAATCACCTTCTTGGGGCCAAAAGCCATAGCAGCAACTCGGTTTCCCATTCCGTCAAGATTGACAAGTTTTCCGTCCAATGTGATCGCATTACACCCGGCAATCATCAGGTCGGCCGTCATGCCTTTGTGCCTTAACTCCATTGACTGTTCAGGTGTCAGGTCGGGTCCATACGGATCGAAAACCTCAACACCGGGAAGTCCGGCAATATCCTCCCATAATCCCATATTCCATGCGGTCATTGAACCACACCGAAAGACAGAGGCGCGCTTTGGGATCATTGCCAGTATTTCGTCCTTTGCACCAGCAGCACTAGGCGAATAACTGCCTTCCATGCGACGTTTCTCCAGATGTTTTATTATGCGTGCCGCCACTTGTTCGTTCCAATGACTCTGATGTGAATCCATGATGTCTGTCTCCTCAATCCAAGCTCCAATAATGGTTATCGCCTATGGTGTCAAACACGTGCGCCGGAACACCACCATACCTCTCCGGCAACCCATAGATATTCGCTGCGCGGTCCACTGACATAATAGCTGGTGTTCAGGTCTGTGTCAATTTTGTGTCTTTGGGTTGTGATTGGTTTTTGAACGCAAATTCCTATAAAAGTCCTCTCTTTTCGCGAAGGCGCCGGCCCCAAGTAAGGGAGGCGGAGCCTCCCGGCATGCGTTCCCAGGCATAGCCTGGGAACGAGGGGAAAAGACTTTAATGCTTCGTTGTCGCTCTCTTGCGATGGTAGTTGGCATCACCTCTTGTGTGATGATGATTTGCACGTTAATTGCACAGAATTGCCACGGTTATTTCATAGCGGCTTCATCAAAGTTACACAATTGCCTGCTAGTGTTTTCATCCGAGGTTCGCGGACCGGCTTCACCCGCCGACCGACAGGCACAAATCAATGCAGGAGGACAGACATTATGAACGAACAGATTAACTCCTTTGGCAAGAACATTTGGTCCATGCTCGGCAACCCGATTTCTCTAAAAGTGGCTGCAATCGGGGCACTGACCCTCTTGTTGCTCGTACCTGTAACAATGATAGAGTCATTGATACAAGAGCGTGAGGATAGACAAAAGGAAGTTCTGGTTGAGATCGGCTCAAAATGGGGTGGCGAACAGGCCATAATTGGCCCCATCATCAGTATTCCCTACAGATCGACCACTGACAGCGTCTTGTACATGCATTTCCTACCGGAGACGCTCCGCATCAACGGGGAAGTGTATCCTCAGGTACGGTACAGAGGAATCTTTGAGGCGGTATTGTACAATGCGAAGCTGGTGTTGACCGGGACCTTTTCGCTTCCCAAGACCAAGAAACTGAAACTGCCCGCAGAAATCACCGATCGTGCCATCGAATGGTCACGCGCGTCAATTTGTGTCGGGTTCTCGGATATGCGGGGCATCACGGAGCCAATTGTCGCCAAAGTGAATGAGAACAAGTCTATCATGAATCCGGGGCTCGACACGAATGACTTGATGTCTTCGGGCGTTAGTGCCGGGATAGTACTTGAGCGGGAGACAAAGGTTTACTCATTCAAGTTTGAAGTGAACTTGACCGGTAGTGATCGCATAAATTTCATTCCAGTGGGCAAATCTACCACCGTCTCACTCTCGTCACAGTGGCCGAATCCTAGCTTTTGTGGGGCATATCTTCCAACTGAGAGATCAGTGAACGAGAAAGGCTTCACCGCAACATGGAAGGTCCTGGATTTCAATCGAGATTATCCACAACAATGGGTAGGAAACATATATAGGGATCAAGCTGAGAAGTCATCGTTCGGCGTAGGATTGTTCACTCCCGTTGATTTCTATCAGAAATCAATGCGTACCACAAAATATGCGATACTCTTTGTAGTTCTTACCTTTGTGGCTTTTTTCATTTCTGAGATAGTGGCCAAGGTAAGACTGCATCCCGTGCAATATCTGTTGATCGGGCTGGCAATTATTGCATTCTATGCCCTGCTGTTCTCTCTGTCCGAACACATCTATTTCGGGACAGCTTATGCGATTTCGAGTATGGCTGTCATTGTTCTTGTTACAGTGTATGCTAGGAGCATTCTGAAGAAACCGAAGTTGGCGATAGTTGTGGGCGGCGTTCTGGCAATCGTCTACGCTTACTCGTACTGGTTGCTGCAGATGGTCGATTATGCGCTGGTGGTGGGCAGTGTCGGGCTGTTCATGGTGCTCAGTATCATAATGTTCGTCACAAGAAATATCGACTGGTATTCGATCAAAGTCGGACACGGATCAGACGCGTAAGCGGCCGTGTTGGAAGATCAGGAAAGATCAGGATTGCGATGAATCCGGAGTATGAACGATGAAAATCTTGGTGGCTGTCTTGGGGCTTTTGGTAGCCCTTGCGGTTCTCCCTTTTGCATTGGACTGGAGGTCTCCTCTTCTGTTCTTTATCCGTCCTTGGGCGCTGATAGGGCTGATCGCCATACCGCTGGGCCTGATCCTTGCCCAAGCTTGGATCCTGTGGACTTCCCGCCCAGGGCGCCGGGTGATCGGGGTGTTCAGCGCACTGGGGCTGCTAACAGCAACTCTGGCCTTGACCAGTACTGTGGCTCTGGAAGCCCGCTTTCATTGGGTCCGCCACCAGGTCCTGCACACGCATCCCAACAAGCTGGAAAAGCTGGGACGGCATCTGATCGTAGGTTACCGTGACCTGGGGGAAGTTCGAAAATTGGTCAGGCTCGGGGCGGTCGCGGGCGTGTTCCTTTCAGCCCACAACGTTCGGGGCAAGAGCGTTGCCGAGATCCGGCAGGAAACGGAGTCCTTCCAGCGCATACGGCTGGCACAGGGCTTGCCGCGGCTGTGGATAGCCACAGACCAGGAGGGCGGTGTTGTATCGCGATTGTCTCCGCCGCTGCCTCGCCAGGCGCCCCTGTCCGAGATCGTGAAACGCTATTCGGATATGGCCGAACAACAGCGGGCTGTCCGGCGATACGCGCACACACAGGGCCGGGGTCTTGCAGAAGCAGGGGTCAACCTGAACTTCTCGCCGGTGGTGGACGTGAACCACCAGGTCATTAATCCTGATGATCGGTTCACACGCATTTACAAGCGGGCCATTTCCAGCGACCCCACCGTGGTCGCTCAGGTAGCCGCGTGGTACTGCGCGGCTCTTGAAGAGACAGGCGTACAATGCACCTTGAAGCACTTTCCCGGATTGGGCAGGGTATTTGAAGACACCCATAGGGAACAGGCCGACCTGGTGACTTCCGTTGCGGAACTGACAGTCACGGACTGGATACCGTTCCGTACGGTGATGCGTGGAAGCAGTGCTTTCACCATGCTGAGCCACGTGCGATTGAAGGCCATAGACAGCGATCGCCCGGTCTCTGTCTCACCCGCGGTTGTCGCGGGTATCATACGCGGCGATTGGGAGCATGACAACGTACTGATTACCGACAATTTCACTATGGGGGCCATATACCGCAGTACTTGCGGCATCGATAACGGAAGCATCCAGGCGCTGAACGCAGGGGTTGATTTGATTCTGATCAGTTACGATGTTGACCAGTATTATCGCATAATGTACGCTCTGCTGAAAGCCGACCGGCAAGGCAAGCTCGACCCGGAAGTCCTGCGGCGGAGCGATCAACGGCTGGCGCGTGCCGGCCGGTCCAGCAGTGCGATTCCATTCGGACAAAACTTTTGGCAATCCCCATAGCGGAAAAGGGCCTCTCCCTGGGGCTCCATCTCCCAGGGCCCTGACCGGTAGACGCACACGTGTCATTGCTTTGGAGTCACTGGCAGAGCGGTTGCTTCCTGAGGTCCGGGTGTGCTAGAATTCTGCCCGCGCACTCATCTGACTGCTGATGAACCGGCAGGGACATGCGGAATGGGCTGCCTTCTGCGTCCATGCGCGATACTGAAATCGAAACCGCGAGGGACCACGTATGATCGAGAAGTCTCACCCCCTGTACCGACCGGAATTTCCCCGATCCAATTCGTACGATCCGGATTGGATCATGGACAATCAAATGGGTCCTAATGCCCTTTGGCTCACGGAGTGGCTTTCGGGCGCCTTGAACCTGAAACCGGACATGCGTGTCCTGGACTTGGGATGTGGCACGGCCCTGAGCAGCATATTCCTGGCGCGGGAGTTTGGGGTTCGAGTGTGGGCCACAGACCTCTGGGTCAATCAGGACGACAACTGGCAACGTGTCCGTGATGCCGGGCTGGCCGACCATGTGTTTCCTATCAAGGCCGAAGCCCACGCTCTCCCCTACGCGTGCGAGTTCTTCGACGCGGTGGTTAGCGTAGATGCGTATCAGTATTTTGGTACGGACGAACTCTATCTGGGGTATCTGAGTCGTTTCGTTCGACCGGGCGGAACGATTGGTGTTGTTGTTCCCGGGCTGATGCAAGCATTCCCCGACAACATCCCGGAGCATCTCACTCAGCCCCAGTCCAACGGAACATTCTTTTGGGAAGATGAAAACATATGCTTCCTCACCCCGCAGAGGTGGCGAGAGATCTGGGAGAGGTCCAACAGAGTGGATGTGACTGTCGCTGACGATCTGCCCAATGGATGGAAACATTGGCGGGACTTTGAGATCGAACTGGAACGGGCGGGGAAGAATCGGTTTCCATCGGTGGCCGAGGCGTTGGACGCGGATCAAGGGCGATTTCTGGGATTTGACCGGCTTGTGGGGATCGTCAAGCAAGGGGGGAGTTCTCTCAACTTGTATGATCCTGCCCTCATGGCCATGCTGGATGCTGCTGACGACAAGCAGGAACCCTGACAGCATGCTCGACGCGCCCGCGATCTGACGTCAACGCAAAGGACCCGGTGGGGAAAACCGCATTGAAAGTGGCTTGGGATGAAGGACACTCGGAGGTTGTGGAACTGCTGAACGCCCACGGAGCCAAATGGAGCGTTTGATGAGGTTGGCGGCAGAGCCCTAACCGCGCCAGGAGGCGCTTCGGCCGGCAGACTTATTTTGTGACGGTCACCAATCAGTGACACGTGGCGCAGGAGGTCGCGGCACACCCACTGCAATTGGGGGAAGACCCCGTCCCGGATGTCTTGAAATCCCCGGCCCCGCTCTTGAAATTGCAGGCCGACATCAACTTGCGGACCGCTGAACCGCAGTCCGGGCATACCACCTCATCATCTCCAAAAACGAGCTTCTCGAAACAACCCAGGCATTCATTGCACTCATATTCATATATCGGCATGTCTTTTCGCATCCTCTGCAGTAACTTCACCTAACTCTAAGATGCTCTCTCAATAGGAAAGATGCAAGCCCTCAGCGGCCGGCGGTCCCTCCAAAGGCCCCGAGCGGGGCTTCCGGATTCAAGATGAAAAACGAATCGGTCCCTGGGTGGCTCGGAGCCCCCGGGGCCCCACCATGACAACGCTCTGTCCCGCTCCCCTATCGCGGTTTTCGACTCGATTTGTTCTTATCACATTCGTGATCTTGGTAAATGACCGTATCGCCGTTGGGAAACGTAAGCGTTCCGCCCTTTTTGGTCTCCACAAAACGCGCGGGCTTACCCATGTTCCGGGCCACGGTCCGCGCGTCCTTGGGCAATTTGTCACGCATGAGGCGCTTGAAGTTCACCTTTCCATCTGGATGGGACAGCCGCATGATCCCTTGGGACAGGCCTGTCACGGTCGCGCATCCCGGCTCAGCGAGCTTACCCCCGCAGCCCACGAGAACCGATACACCAAGGAATGCCGGCACAGTCAAAATGGCGAGATAATTCTTTTTCACCGTTGCTCCGGATGCTAGTAGAACAGGTTGCTACTTTTAGCATAGCAGGGCCGCTAAAGTCAATCGACAAGCGGGTTCAAACGTGACCCTTCGGTCATTCGGGGGGCTTTCGTTGGGCGTCATTGCGAGCGTAGCGAAGCAATCTCCCCCGCAGCGAACATGGGGATTGCTTCGGGACGAAATCTCCACTGCCGAACAATTGAATCGCTGCGTTAAACGCCCAACTTCGTAAAAGAGAACTTGACAGCCCTAGACGACCGGTCTACTATCGTTGCGTAGAGCATGAGGCAAGCCTGAAACATGACCAAGAAAGACACCAGATCAAGGATCCTGGAGCAAGGTGCCAGGATAGTCCATCAAAAGGGATTCAATAATACGGGCATCCAGGAGGTGCTTCAGGCCGCCGGGGTCCCGAAGGGATCATTCTATTTCTATTTCAAGAGCAAGGAAGAATTCGGGCTTGAGCTTATCAGCTATTTTGAGGGATTGATGACTGAACGAATGCGGTACCACTTTGATTCTGCGGGTTCCTCCGGCCTTAAAAGTCTCAAGGCCTACTTCGACGAGTTCAAAGCCTTTTTCGAGGAGACCGGTTACACGGCTGGATGCCCGGTCGGGAACATGGCCCAGGAACTGGGGGACCTCAGCCCGAGATTCCAAGAAAGGGTGAAGAACGCATTGGACAACACGACCTCGGGAATTCTGCGCTGTCTAGGGACGGCTCAGAGGCTGGGGGAGATCGATGAATCGCTGAACCTGGAAGAGACCGCGAACTTCATTCTCAATAGTTGGGAAGGCGCGCTGTTACGAATGAAAGCTGAAAAGAGTATAGAACCCCTTGTGATCTTTGACACCATGATCTTCGAGCGAGTTTTGGGCAAATAGTCTTTCGGAATTATGATAATCGTTCACCGGGCTTGAAGCGGTTCTGCGCCCGGCGAGAATGGAGGGGGAGACTCATCTCCCCCTCCAAACCTCCCCCATACGTAATCCCGGGAGCTTGTTCGGTTCACGGTGAACGGTTACCCCGAAATAATAAGCGGGTTTGCTAAAGCAGCAAATGTTATTTCAAATCACACTAATAAGAATGGAATATTATTTCCTTCCTCAAGACAAGTGACACCGAGGACAGGAAAAGGAAAACCACTAAAACGGCCTGTTTTGATTGACATAGAAGTGCAGAATTACAAATTGATGAATCAAGAGACAAGGCAAGCCGGCACATAACCATGAGTCAGGGTAAGACACGTGCTCATGCCGCCGGCTTTGACGAGGGTCATTTAACTTGAAGGAGGTATTCGATGAATAAGTGGCTGGACACACAGGAGTATCCTTTTGAACCACGTTATTTTGAATTGCCGATGGGCAGACTTCACTATGTTGATGAAGGCAAGGGCGATCACGCGGTGGTAATGGTACATGGCAATCCTTCGTGGTCTTTCGGGTATAGGCATCTCATCAAGGGATTGTCTTCACGATATCGCTGCATCGCGGTAGATCATATTGGGTTCGGCTTGTCGGACAAGCCGAAAGATTGGTCGTACTTGCCGGAAAAACACGGAGAAAATTTGGAAGCGCTACTGAATGATTTGAATCTGTCGAAGGTTACAATGGTGGTTCAAGACTGGGGCGGACCGATCGGACTTTCTTATGCCTTGAAATATCCCGAGAAGGTAAAAAGCCTGGTAATCATGAATACTTGGATGTGGTCTGCGAAGGGTGATCCGCATTTTGAGAAATTCAGCGGTTTCGCGGGAGGTCCCATAGGTCGATTCCTGATCAAGCGGTTCAACTTCTTTGTCAGAGTTGTCATGAAGCAAGCCTATGGCGACAAATCAAAGCTCACCAAGCACATTCACTCACACTATTTGAATGCCCTCAAGATTCCGGACGACAGGAAGGGCTGCTGGACCTTCCCTAAGCAGATTATTGCATCGAGCGAATGGCTTGAAAGCCTTTGGGAGCAGAGAAGCAAACTTGCCGATAAGCCTACACTTATCTTGTGGGGCAAGAAAGACATTGCCTTTCGTGACAAGGAGTTGACCATCTGGAAAGAGCTCTTCACCGACCGAGAGGTAAGAGAGTACGAAAATGTCGGGCACTATGTTCAGGAGGAGCTGGCCGGTGAGATGTGTCCAATCGTGGAAGGTCTGTTGTCGAGGAATGCGGAATGACGGCAAGTTGCCGGTAGTCGGGCACACGCAACCATTCATACCAATGCGCAATCAAGAGAGTGAGATCGGTTTCTTGGGTGCCACTGCCGGCTTGCCCAGCAGTGCTCTTTATCACTTGTTTGAACGCGCATTGGTATCAGTCATTTGGGGGAGTTGTCGCAAGATGTCATTGCGAGCGTAGCGAAGCAATCTCCTGCGCGCTTTTGGAGTACCCTGTCCGAGGCGAAGCCCCGGACTACTGAACAGCGGAAAAGATTTTTATGTTTCGTTGTGCCCCTGTTCTTAGGCACGTAAGTTGCTATAACCGGCCTGGTCTGAAATTCCTAATCCCGCGCCTTGACAGGGTCGCATACGGGTGATAGCAACTGACAGTCATGCGAAGAGGCTCCAGATACGGAACTGTCGTGGATTTTCAGACGCTTGAACCGCCTGCTCATGTGTACTTGATGGGCATATGCGGGACAGGTATGGGATCGCTTGCGGGCATGTTTCACGAGCGCGGCTATCGCGTTACCGGCTCGGATCAGGGCGCGTATCCGCCCATGAGCGATTTCCTGAAGGAGCTTGGGATTTCGGTGATGGAAGGGTACAGCGCGGCGAATCTTCATCCTGAACCGGACCTGGTGGTGGTGGGAAACGTCATCCGCCGTGACAATCCTGAAGCAATCGAGCTGGAGCATTCCAACATACCCTTTTGCACCATGCCTGAGGCGCTCAATAGCTTTTTTGGCAGGAGCGGCAAGCAGATCGTGGTCGCGGGCACGCACGGAAAGACCACGGTCAGCGCCATGATCGCCTGGATCCTTTACGAAGAAGGGCTCGATCCCGGATTCATGATAGGGGGCTTGCCCCGCAATTTCATGAAGAATTACCGTCTTGGTGCAGGCGAGTATTTTGTTGTGGAGGGGGACGAATACGACACCGCTTATTTCGAGAAGACGCCCAAGTTCGTTCATTACCATCCTTATGTGGGTGTGATAACCTCGTGTGAGTTCGATCACGGGGACATTTACGAGAGCCTGGAAGAGATCAAGGAAAGCTTCCGTGAATTCGCGGCCCTGATCCCCGCGGACGGATGCCTTGTGGCCTTTGGTGGGGACGAGGACGTTCGACAGGTCGCGGACGGTGACAGGGTTCCCGTGGAGCATTACGGTCCTGATCCGGAATTCCCATGGCACGGGTACTCACTGGGAGAGAACGGCCGCGGGATAATGGCAAAGATCGTGCGCAAGCGCGAGACTGTGGCCTCGGGAACTTTGCCTGTTGTGGGTTATCACAATCTAATGAACTCCATTGCCGCGGTTGCCGTTGCCGCGAAGGTGGGAATCGACCCTCAGCGGGCCATGAGCGCGCTGGAGTCGTTCAAGGGAATCAAGCGGCGTCAAGAGATATTGGGCGAAGTGTCGGGAATTCTGGTGATCGACGATTTCGCGCATCATCCGACCGCGGTGCAGGCGACCTGCTCGGGAGTGAGATCCAGGTTTTCCGATCGGCGACTGGTTGCCGTATTTGAGCCTCGAACCAACACCTCGAGACGCGCGGTCTTTCAAACCGATTACATTTCAGCATTTCTTCAGGCCGACGTGGTAGTATTGAGAGAACCCCGTGACGTAGACAAGATCCCTTGGTCGGATCGTTTCAGTTCCGAGCGGCTTGCCCGGGACCTTCGCGGCAGAGGCAGGGACGCGCACGCATTCGAGGATACGGACGCGATAATCGAGTTTCTTAACGCCGGTCTGATGAAAGGTGACGTAGTTCTCGTAATGTCCAACGGAAGCTTTGACGATCTGAACAATCGTCTCATGGCAAATCTCGAGGAATCGCAAAGATGAAAGAAGCCCTCCTCTACGAACAATTGGAATCCAACGATCTGAAATGTCGGCTGTGCCGTCATGGATGCAAGATAGAGGACGGCAAGAAGGGGATTTGCCAGGTTCGCCTGAACAAAGGGGGGACGCTCTATTCACTGGTCTACGACAAAGTGATCTCCACCAATGTGGACCCAATAGAGAAGAAGCCACTCTTTCATGTGGCGCCCGGGTCCAGGTCATTCTCCATGGCAACTGTCGGCTGTAACTTCCGCTGCTCGTTTTGTCAGAATCACTCAATTTCTCAGATGCCGAGAGACCGGGGAGTGATAACGGGTGAAGCCATAGCTCCTCGCGTTCTGGCCGAGCTTGCGCAACAGAGCGGGAGCCGCAGCATCGCATACACGTACACGGAGCCGACCATCTACTACGAGATCGCCCGAGACACGATGGTAGAGGCACGGGAACTGGGGCTGTTGAACGTCTTTGTCACCAACGGATACATGAGCCGAGAGACGCTCGATGACTGCAAAGGGCTTCTGGATGCGGCAAATGTTGACCTGAAGGCTTTCCGCGACATATTCTATGTGAAGTACTGCAAGGCTCGGCTGGAGGGCGTGCTGGACACTTTGCGGTACATGAAGGACCTGGCGATCTGGGTGGAGGTGACCACCCTTCTGATCCCCGGGCTCAACGACGACCCTGAAGAAGTCCGAGACATGGCCAAGTTCATCAAGAACGAACTCGGGGCGGAGACTCCCTGGCACGTGAGTCGTTTCCACCCTCAATATAGAGAGCTTGACAGACGGTCGACCCGGGTCGGGGCGGTTCAGGATGTTCGACAGATAGGCCTTGATGAAGGGCTGCAATACGTGTACACAGGCAATGTCCCTTGGGACCCGGGAGAAAAGACGTATTGTCCGGGCTGCTCTTTCTTGCTCATCGACCGGGCCGGGTATACGATAAACAGCAACCAAATACAGGACGGGAAATGTCCCGAGTGCGGACACGAGATCAGCGGAATCGAGATGTAGGGCCTGCATACCGTAAATGAAACGAGGTGTAGTGTGGAAAACGGAAAGAAGATACTGGTTGCGCCTTCAATACTCTCGGCGGATTTCAGCCGTCTTGGAGAGGAAATTCGAGCGGTTCAGGATGCGGGCGCGGACTGGATACACGTGGATGTCATGGACGGCCACTTTGTGCCCAACATCACCATCGGACCCATGATCGTTTCGGCTGTGAGGAAAGTAACCGATCTTCCGCTGGATGTTCATCTCATGATATCCGACCCGGACTTCTACCTTGAGGAGTTCCACGACGCGGGCGCGGACATACTTCACGTTCATCCCGAGGCCACGCATCATTTGCACCGCACCCTCACTCGAATCCGGGAACTCGGGATGAAAGCGGGCGCGGCCTTGAATCCTTCCACCGGATTGGAAGCCGTGAAACATGTCATGGCCGAATTGGACGTGATCATGCTCATGACCGTGAACCCCGGATTCGGCGGTCAGTCATTCATACCGACCATGCTCCCTAAGGTCCGGGCGCTCAGAAAATTGATTGATGAATCCGGGCACGAAATTCTCATTGAAGTGGACGGCGGTGTCAGCCCCAAAACCGCTCCGGATCTGTCAAGAAGCGGGGCAAATGCTTTTGTGGCCGGAAGCGCGGTGTTCGGAAATCCTCCTTACGAGGACTCGATCGGCAAGCTGCACTCCGCCGGCCGTGAATAAGAACCGGGAGCAGGGCTGACGACCGGATCTTTTCCGGTTCGTCCCACATCAGGTGGTTCCGGAATGACGGACGGTCCGGAGAAACCGAGGGCTTAATAATGGCAAATACCGTGAAGGTTTTTGGAACGTGTTGCTTGTTCATGTTGCTGACTGGGCTCGTCGTTCCAACGACGTCAGCGCTTACCCATAAAGGGATGAGCACCAAGGGTATTGTGAAGCCGAATCCGGAAAAAGATCCGGGGCTCTACTTCCTGATGGCGGAACAGGAGAAGGACAGCGGAGATCCCGAGTTGATGCTTCAGCATTTGCGTAAGGCTCTCACCCTGGATCCTTCTTCAGCCTATCTGTCAACACGAATGGGCCTCGTCCTGGCCCGCAAAAGGAAGCTGGCCGATGCGCTCATAATGGCCGGACTCGCATCGATCTTTGACCCGAAATATGATGAAGCCTATTCTCTGCTGGGCAAGATCTACTCAGTGACCCGCAATCATGACAAGGCCCTGGAATATTACACAAGGGCATTGCAACTCAAACCCGAGGACAGGAACCTCTACATCTTCATAGGCCATCTGCAAGTGGCCCGGAATCGCTTTGGTAAGGCGGAGAAGACCTTTCTCGAGATGATCGAACAGTTTCCGCGGGAGAAGCAAGGCTACTATTATCTTGGGAAGGTTTATGTTGAGAGCAAGCAATATGAAAAAGCGGTCGAAACCTTTGAGAAACTGCTGAAGAAACAAGGGGAAGGTTCCGCCCAGGCCCACGTGGAACTGGGAAACATCTACTTGCGTCTAAGAAAACTCTCCGAAGCGGAAGAGCATTTCAGGGAGTCGGTGAAACTTGATTCATTTAACATTGCAGCGCGGGTCAGCCTGGGGCAGACTCTTGCTGCTCAGAAGAAATATTCGGAAGCCCTGAAGGTCTTTGAAGAGCTTTCCAAGATGGCCCCGTCCAACCAGGCCTTCCGGATCAAGATGGCCCTTATTCTTGCCGAACAGAAGCAATATGAACGCGCCAAGGAAATCCTGGACGGTATCATTGAGACCAGACCCGGCTGGGACCAGGCCCGCTTTTACCGGGGAAGAGTACTCAAAGAGCAAGGTAGACTGGAAGAGGCGGAGGAAGAATTCTCACACATCAGGAAAGGCGCCCGTACTTACCTCAACTCCAGGATCTTGATGGCGTTGATGTTTTTCAGGAAGAAAGATTTCGCCAAAGCGATAAGGTATGTGGACCAGGCCGTAGAAGTGGCCCCCTCTGATCCTGATCTATACCATATCCGTGGTACTGTGCTCGAAGAGCTGACCAGATTCAATGAAGCCCTGGCAGCATATCGCAAGGCAGCGGAACTGGACGCGACGAACGTCAAACTTCACTACTCCCTCGGCAATGTGCTCGAAAAATCGGGTCGCCGTAGTGAAGGATTGAAACAGATGGAAGCCATACTTGCCGAGAATCCGGATGAAGCAGGCGCGCTGAATTTTGTCGGGTACACGCTGGTAGTGTCCGGTGGGGACCTTGAACGGGCGGAAAAACTCATACGTCGCGCATCTCAACTCAAGCCGGACGACGGCTATGTCATGGATTCTCTTGGCTGGGTTCTTTACAGAAAAGGTGCGGTTGATGAGTCGCTGGAGCAGCTGGAAAAGGCGGCCAAGATAGTTAAGACGGATCCGATTATTCTGGAACACCTGGGAGACGTGCTCACGGCAAAGGGCAAGAAAGAACAGGCAGCCCAGGCCTACCGACGATCTCTAGAGGTAAACCCCGAGAATATTGTTGTTCAGGGGAAGCTCCGCAAATTGGAGAAGGAACTCAATCGTGATGCAAAATGACTCCCCCGGGAGAGGCGATGAACCCTAGAAAAGCGCGCTCCACGGCAATCCCGTTCCTGACCATGATTGTCCTTTTCGTGCTTCAAACTCCGGCCGTTTGGGGCGCTGGGCCCCGAAGTGAAGCAGGGCCCGCGTATCCCGTATACTCAATACCCGCAAAGGTCCTGGAAAAGCCTTTTCGCTTTGCCGGCGAGTTGATACCCCTGGACCGTAAGGACGTACGAGATCGCATTCGATTCCATCTCAATTTCTTGCTTCTTGACGCGCGTAGCGTACTGACCGACTGGCTGATGACAAAAGGCCGTCGAGCCTGGATTTTTGACGAAATATTCGCCAAGCAAGGCATTCCCCAGGATTTTGTCCTGTTGGCGCCCGTCCTTTCCGGTCTGAAAGCAAGGAATTCGTCTCGAACCCCCGGGGTCGGCCCTTGGGCCCTGGATCGACTGTGCAGACCATCCGAGGGCGTACCCATGTCCAGGGATTCCTGGCACGATGACCGACGCGATCTCAATCTGTCCACCCGATGCTTTGCGGCCCGCCTTAAAGGACTCCGAAAGCAGCTGCCCGGGGCCGGCTGGCTCATGGCCACTGCGGCCTACGTTTCCTCCGCAAAGGAGATCCTCCAACGCATCAGGAGCTGGAACACCCAAGGATTTTGGGATCTTCAAATACCCAAGGAAGCCGAAGATCTGATCTGCCGGTGGATAGCCCTGGGAATAATTGATTCCAACAGGAAGGCCTTCGGACTCAGCTTCAAGGAGAAGCCCCCCTTGACATACGATCACGTGTCGGATCTCGTGCTCACCAAAGATCTACCGGTCGCGGAGATTGCCAGGGCCACGGGGTCTACTTCTCGCCGAATACTGGAACTCAATCCCAAGATAAAGGTCTCCAGCGGCAAGTTTCCCGCACGAATCAAGGGCCGAAGACTGATTCACAATCTGGCCGCGCCCAAAGGCAAAGGCTGGAAATTGGTCAAGAACCTTGAGAAAAGAGGCTATTTGGCCACCAGGAAAGGACGCTGATTCATGCAGACTTCCATGCCTCGAGACAGAGGCATAACCAGCAAACAGGTAAGCCCCCGGCTCTGGCGGGGGGCATTTAACTGAACGCTTGCCTTGCTGTTGAAGTTAGGCTTGACTCCATAGGCAAAAAGATTTAGAGTTTAATCGCATTTTTTGGGGCGAATTGCCGCCGGCCGCGATGTTCTTGACTACCCGGAGTTGAGGGAATGAAATGGACCGCTGGGATCCCATGCGAGACATGCTGAATTTTCATGAGAGAATGAATCGGCTCATAGAATGGGGATCTGAAGAAGCTGCAGTCAGGAGGCAATCCTCGTGGAACCCTCCGGTGGACATTCTGGAAACGCCCGATGATTACGTGTTCAGGGTGGAACTACCCGGAGTGGGCAAGGACAACATCAACATCCAAGTTGAAGGGTCCCTCTTGACAGTGTCCGGAAACCGATCTATGGAATCCGAATCCAGGATCGCCGTGTACCACAGTATTGAGCGAGTCCACGGGATATTTCGTAGGAATTTCAGGCTCCCCGGTGATGTCGATGTGGATAGGGTTGAGGCCCGGTATATTGACGGAGTGCTGGACCTCAGACTTCCCAAGGCCGAAAAGACCAGACGAGGAGCAGTGACAATAGTTTGTTTGGGTTGAGCTGGGATGAACGCGTCCGATTGTCGGCTTGAAGAATCCGTTGGTTGAGAAAGGCATCCGTACTTGGAGCCGACTCCTTGATTCTTTCAGGTGATCCATTCCGTTTCAGGGAAAAGTGACTCCCTTGACGGGAGAAGGGCGGCACGGGTGACTTGCTTGGCACCGTGAGGATGATTACGTGTTACGTGAAACCGGGCTCTTTGCGGAGCTGATTGAAGGATTTGCCGCCTGTGATGCGAGCAATCATGCCAAAATATTTGAGAATTCGAGACCAAGGTGAGGCAACGGAGTAGAACAATGGAAGAATCCGAAGAACCGAAAGAGGGATTCAAAGTAAGCGATAAAAGACGTTTCACAAACGAAGGACAGACCAAGGAAGAGGAAGGCGTACCCAGAACTGACACCGCGGAACAGGAACCGCCGGAAAAACCGGCGGAACCGGAAATCGAAGCGGAAACAAAAGTTGATGAACCCGAGACAGAACCGCCGCCTATGAGCTTTTCCACGTTTGTCATCAGCCTCGCAAGTACAGCGTTGTTCCACATGGGCATGCTCAGGGCGCCCGACGATTCGAGTGAAGTTCAGAAAGACCTGCCGGGAGCGCGTCAGATCATAGACATACTGACAATGCTCGAGGAAAAAACCGGCGGCAACCTCGATGAAGAGGAAACAAAGATTCTGAGCGAAACCCTGTACCAAGTGAGAATGGCCTATGTGGAGGCGTCCAAGTAGGCGCCCCTTTGCCGCGCCCGTGGGGCGATGGATACTGAAATGCCGGCAACAAGCCGGCCCCGGGAATGGGAGTCAAGGCCTTTCCCTGGTGACAGAACAGCCAACAGGAATAGATGAACCTGGTAGAGGAGTAGACTAATGTCTCGTGTCTGTGAAATATGCGGAAAGCGACCTCTGAGAGGATACAATGTCAGTCACGCTCATAACCGAACAAAGAAGGTATCCAATCCCAACCTGCAGAAGGTCAGGATCGTCGAGAAGTCCGGGCGGGTCAAGAGGGCCAAGGTCTGCACCCGTTGCATTCGGTCCAACAAGATCACCAAAGCGCCCTGAGTCGGGTGCGACCGGTGGGACAGGACCCCCGGCCACGCAGGATCCTTTGATTAGTCATGGAGCACGCCTCTGAAGGCGTGCTTGACGTTTTCTCGGGCATCTTCTCATGGGCAGGTTCATGCCCGGGAAAGGCGCAACGAAACATAAGAATGTCCGTAAAGTCGCGGGTCCCGTGCGTAACGGGCGTTGCATGCTGCGCGCTCTTGGATAGTGGGTCCAAGAGGGAACTCGGAGGATTTCCCAGTCCATCCATTTTCATAGGAACTACCATGCATTGAAAGGCATAACGAAGCATGAAAGTCCTTCCCCTCATTCCCGGGCTCTGCCTGGGAATGCACACCGGTCCCGCGTTTTTGCGCGGGACCCGTCCCCAACCTTGAGGCCGTCGCCTCAGCGAAGAAGCGCAGAGATGCCCACAACGCTACATAGTGAATTTGCCGAAGGATACGCAAAGTGCGAAGACATGACCAGGAGGTAAGAGAAAGGTCTGAAATAGAGTCGATACTCAAACAGGCTGAGGTCTGTAGGATCGGCATGATTGACAGCGATTACCCGTACGTGGTTCCTGTCAGTTTCGGGTACGCGGAGAACCTTCTTTACGTTCATTCGTCGCAATTCGGCAAGAAAATAGATATCATAAAACAAAACAACAAGGTCTGTTTTGAAGTGGACGTTGACGTTGAAATGGTCGAAGCCGACATCGCGTGCAAGTGGACCGTCAAATACCGCAGCGTGATCGGATTCGGGAAGGCCTACATGGTTGATGATCCGGACGAAAAGACAAAAGCCCTCAACGTCATTATGGAACACTACTCGGGCACGTCGTCCCACGAATACCACGAAGCCCTTCTCGGCCGTGCCGCAATAATCAGAATCGAAATCGAGAGCATGACAGGTAAGAGATCCAGGGAAGCTCAAGGGTAAAGAATTGCGGGGAGGGGCAAACTCCCACGGGACAAAGGCCCTCGTATTCCTTCTTCCAAAACTCTCAGAAGGTTTTGCTTGCCCAGCGGTAGATTCTTTCTGCGGCTCTGAAGTGTCGGCGGGTGTTGAGGACAACCACGGTATAGTCTTGCTTGTCGTCTTTGAACAGGGCCACGATGCACTTGCCGGCTGTATCGGTATAGCCCGTCTTGGCCCCTGCTACGGGGAGTTTCCTGAGCAACAATTTGTCGTTGGTGGCCAACTTGTAGGTCCGCGGTCTTTTGTTGAGCGTCCTGATAGTGTGCTTCTTCTTCCTAGAGATTCTTCGGATCAGGGGGTATCTGAACGCATGTTGGGCGATTGTAGCCACGTCCTGGGCTGAGGCGAGATTGGGCTTTCGTACTATGAGATTGCGTCCTCCTTTTCTTCCGACGCTTATCTTCATGTCGAGACCGCTCGGGGTCAGAATCCTGGTCTTGGTGGCCCCTATTTGCCTGGCTCGTCGATTCATTTCACTGATGAACCCGGCTCGACCTCCTCTGGGATAAGCCCTGGCAAGGACCTCAGCGCAATCGTTTCCCGATTCGATGAGGAGCCCGTGAAGAATATCCCCTACTGTGAGCAGATCCTTCGATCGCAATCCCACTCGATGGCGTGGAACTCTTCGGATGTCTTTCGGGACCCGCAGAACCCTACTCAAGTTCATTCTATCTATTACGACCATCGCGGTCAGGAGTTTGGTGATGCTCGCGATCGGCAGCGGCTCTTTGATGTTGCGAGCTATCACTACCCTGTTTCGTTTGTTGTCCACGCAGAAGACCGCCTTGGCTCGGACGCGAGGTTCACGGATAGCGCGGCGTCGCTTCCGACCGCGAACAGCCACGGGGCCGCCCAAGAGTTGGTCCAAAGAACTGGGAATGGGCTGGAAGCCTATGTTTCCTTTGCGCTTGGGGGCTCTGGACGCTACCGTCGGACCCGATCGCGGGGCATGCTCATTGGTGGCCGCCGGCGGGCGCGGGGGTCTGAGGTGCATGAGTCTCCCCATATCCGTGGAGCGACTCATGGGAACATATCTTGCCGACGATGGCGCGGAGGATGGCACGGCACGGGGCGACTGAGCGGGCTTAACATGGTTTCGGTTTATCCGGCGCAGCGGAAGAACGAATTTCCCGCTCGTGATCCTTTCGAGTATGTCCATTGTGGGCCGAGCTGAGCGGACCGGCTCGATGGCTCGCGCGGAACCCGACGTGAGCACCAGTATTGCAGGGATTAATAAAATAAGCCTCGCGGTCAATGAGGTCCCTCCGTTCCTTTCTTCCTTACCCGGAAACCATGCCGGCGATGAAGTGTTACCTCACATAATGATCGTAATCCAGGAAATTCATTTGCTAAACCATGAGGAAACTCACCACAACCACATGTTACTAAAAATACACGAGAAATGAGCGATTGTCAAGTGAAAGCAGTACCCGGTAGTAACCCTTCAGTTTCGGGGGGCAGATCCTCTCATTGCGTGTGTCATTGCGAGGAGTGAAACGACGAAGCAATCCCCATACCCGGCGCACAGGAGATTGCTTCGCTGCGCTCGCAATGACATTCTGCCATTGCCCCCCCCGTAAATGAATGGTTATACCAATGCGCGGTCAAACAAGTGATAAAGAGCACTGCTGGGCAAGCCGGCAGTGGCACCCAAGAAACCGATCTCACTCTCTTGATTGCGCATTGGTATTACACCCGGCATTCTCCGGGGTGGTTTGTTCCAATCGGTCTTCGGTCATATTCGCCATGGTTCATGCACACCTGTAGGGGCAACCCCCGGGGGTTGCCCTCTCATGTTCGGATTTTTACGGTCCATTTCCCATTGTATGGGATTGTTGATGATGTATTCCCGTATTCGGTTCAATTCGTTTTCATTGCGGATGATATGTTCGTAGTAATTGCGTTGCCGGAATTTCCGACCGGGGGTGCAGCGTGTTTCATTAATGCGTTTGGTTACCGCGGATTTGAATCCGCGAATTATGGCGCCAATGGTTTGCGATGGTGAACGCAGTTTCGATGATTGGGGTAGGGTAGGGGCGTATTGCAATACGCCCCTACTTCTCCGAATCCGGGACGTGTATATCGGGGGCAAAATAGGGTTTTTCGCAGAGGGGCCGCCTGTCGAGCGATGGTGAACATAGGTTCCATGGTAGCCGTTCACCGTGAACCGTACAACCTCCCGGAATTACGCATGGGGGAGGTTTGGAGGGGGAGCTACTGGGCGTAGGGCCAATTTGCGAGCCGGTTGGTGTGGGAGCTTCATTTGTGGTCCGTAGCGGCCTGCCGGGAGTGGGAGCTTCGAGAAAGGTTTTGGGCTTATGCATTGCACGGGGACACGGGAATACCGAGGGATGGGCCCACTTGGTCGAAGAACGGATATATCGTGGAGAACCTATTGACACCACGTCGAGTGGACCCTCCATT
>Ga0190283_1000056_pt1 | contig 63760 bp, 53 predicted proteins | sample 48691801_MG_FD_161669 | JGI IMG/M metagenome (GOLD analysis project Ga0190283, IMG submission 161669) | Hydrothermal vent microbial mat bacterial communities from Southern Trench, Guaymas Basin, Mexico - 4869-18-0-1_MG | ecosystem: Environmental > Aquatic > Marine > Hydrothermal vents >...
TGCCGAACTCCGGCACGCTGGCAACAGCAAAATTTAATTTCCTTATTTTACCATTTACACAAAATATTATACACTACCTCTAATCCTTGAACATAAGAATAAAATCCAATTTTGGGTGAGAATCGGCTTAAATACATTGCTTTCCAAGATATTTTTTTCGTTTTATCTTTGGAATAAGATTCAAAAGTGTCCAAACCGGCAATAAAAGGTGAAGTGCTTTGGATGTCTACCAACTTTTTGTATTTTTCGTTTGTTAGATAGCACTCCATTTCACCATTTTGAAAGTAGTCTTTGTCGATTTCTAATTTAGTTGTTTTAGTATATTCTTCATTAATAAATATTTCCGAATCACCTTTATTATTTGAATTATCATTTATTAATGTATTATCATTCCACGAAAATCTTATTATCTTTTTATTTTTACTATGCAAAAATTTAGCAATTTTAATAGCAAACTGCTTGTTATTCTTATATAATTCAGCAAACTTTATTTTATTCTCCTTTTTTCTTGCAACAGGTTGAGGGTTATTTGTAATTAAGTAGGCAATACCATAAGAAAACATTTTATAAAAAGGAATTCCTTGAAAAGGGTCTTCTATAAAATAATATTTATCAGGTTTCTTTCTGGCTTTTTTTCCACTTGTATCATAAACTTCTTTTCCCATTTTATAATAAATGCTTTCGAGTAGATCATATAAATTATCAGATTCTATTTCTAAAAAATCTTCGTTTAAAGAAAAAGAAAATTCAAAATTAAATTCATTTTTATATTTTTCTAAATAGTAATCTAAAGCTATAATGCCTGAATTTAGAAAAATATTTGAAGTTCTATTAAATATTATTTTGTTCATTTTTATTACATCTATCATTTGTATTTATCCATTAAATCTTTTATTTTCTATGCTCATTCATCATTTTTTTGTTTACAATCAACCAAAAATGTCGATTGAAATTAAATTCTCTTACCTATTATACTGGATTGCCATTAAAAATCTGACAAAATTATTTTTTTCTTACTATCCCAAAACCTCGGGCGGATTGTTTGCCGAGACCAAGATATTCAGGAATGTGGAAGTTTACAGAAAAGTTTCCGATGAAAGCTAACATTCTCCGATTTTTGAAATTTACAGTGCGAGGTTGGAAGTTTCCACAAACCTTTATTTTCTCAATGTCCGGAATTGTGTATTCAAATCCCTTAGATAAAGTTTTAAGATTTTCTCGTAATAAATGATTTAAAAATTCCGGCTGCTCTTGAAATGATAAATTTTTATATGTTTTGAAATTTTCCTGATTTAATGCCATCCAAGGCGAAATGAATTTGTAATCAATAGGGGAGTCGGAGACCCCAATCTGTTCTTCACTGACACTAACTTCTTTTTCTCTTATAGAATAAATATGGTTTTGCAAAACAAGTTTATCAGTGTGAAAAAATATTTCTTTAATTATATCACATCCGGTGTCGATTGCAATCAACGCAGGATGTCGATTGATGACCCGGTATTGCACCTGCGGGAATTTATAAGAAAATTTTCCGCCGGGCAGATGATTGTGGAGTTCTATATTGTCAGGAAAAGCACGGGAAAAATAGCCGCGGATTTTAGGTATGTCGGCAGAAGAGATTATAGCATCAGTGAAAACAATTTTGATAATACGAACTTTCATGTTCCTGATATTTCGAAAACGTAAAATAATATTATATCAAATCCGATAAGATTTTAGGAAAATTTTATGATAATTGCAATTTTTTGTCGATTGGAATCAGCAAAAAATGTCGGTTGAATTCGATCTTAAATACTCCTGCCCCCTTTCCACCTTGTAGAATATTCGACAATAAAGTGAGATTTCCGTGGTTAGAAGATTTGCAATGCCAGTTCCACTCTTCCAAAAGGCGCGCTGACTTGAAATCCAGCAACATTATCTGAAATCTCTTCTTTTATTTTTCGCGCTATTTCTATCCCGGATTTTAAGCCGTCTTCCTTAGATTTGCATTTGCTCATAAGCACAAGAACAGAGTCGGGAACTTCAACTCCGGGCACTTCGTTTTTCATAAACTCGGCATTCTTAAAACTCGTAAGCGGCCAAATTCCCGCAACAATCGGAATAGTTTTTGGAAACTTATTGATTTTTTCCAGGAATTTAAATAAATCTTCAGAATCAAAAACAGGTTGTGTGATAGCGTATTCCGCGCCGGCTTCGATTTTCTGTCGGAATCTTTCAATTTCGGCAACCAAATCTACAGCACAAGGGTTTACACCAACACCGATAAGAATATTTGCAGGCGGGTTGATAGGGTTTCCGCCAATATCTATCCCATGATTTAAGTTGTATGCCATTTGAGTCAGGCCAATAGAGTCCACATCAAAGACACCTGTAACATCGGGATAGTCTCCGAGCTTTGGCGGGTCTCCGGTGATGATTAAAAAGTTATTTATTCCCACGGCGCATCCGCCGAGAAAGTCCGACTGCATGCCTATAAGGTTTCTGTCGCGGCAGCAATAATGCAAGACAGGTTCAATTCCAATATGTTCTTTAATGGCAATAGAAGTGATCATAGGAGAAATTCGCGCGCTTGCGCGAGGACCGTCAGGAATATTTATCGCGTCTATTTCGGCGACTTTGCATTTCTTAACTTTCTCGAGCATTGCGGAAAGGTCCAAAGAACGCGGAGGAAGAATTTCCACGGAAGTAACTTTCTGCCCGTAAGCGAGTTTTCTTCCGAAATGGGATTTTTCGGACATAGAGCAGGCTTTTACTTTTATTGTTTCTGGAGTAACAGCTTTTATTTCAATATGTTTTTTTACACCGCTTAAGGAATGAACAGCTTTTGCAGTTAACGAAATATGTTCAGGAGTAGTTCCGCAGCATCCTCCAATCCCTCGCACACCAAGCTGAACAAATTTTTTCGAGTATTCAGTGAAATATTCCGGGTTGACAAGATAAAGCATTCTACCATCAGTTTCTTTAGGCATTCCAGCGTTCGGCATAACGATAAAAGGCTTGTCTGTCAAAGGCAAAGCCCTCTCAACAGCGTTGAACAAAGGGGAAGGTCCTATTCCGCAGTTTAAGCCAATAACATCCACGCGATCATCTTTATCGAGTTCCGCAACTACTTTTTCAACTTTGTTTCCAAGAACAGTTTCGCCGGAATCATTAACAGTAAAAGAAGCGATAATCGGCAGGTTTGCACTTTTCGCCTGGCCAATAGCAATAGAAAGTTCCTCTATGTTGGAGAAAGTTTCGAGAAGGATGCAGTCGGCGCCGGCATTTTCCAGAGCGTTGACACATTCTTGAAAAGCAAATTCAATATTTTTCGAGTTGGTTATATTCAAGAGCTGACCGGGGTTAAGGCAAGGACCGACAGAACCAGCAACCAAGGCTTTATCTCCGGCAGCTTCTTTTGCCAGCCTGACAGCTTTTTCGTTAATTTCCACAATTTTTCCGGCCAAGCCGAAATTTTTCAGTTTTACACGATTCGCGCCAAAAGTGTTAGTTTCTATCACATCAGCGCCCGCGGCAACATAATCCCGATGGATTTGGGAAATGAGTTGAGGTTCGGTAAGACAAATTTCCTCGAAACATCTGTTAATAAAGACGCCTTTTGAATAAAGAACGGTACCGATAGCGCCATCAAAAACAAGTGGCCTTTCTTCTAATTTTTCTATAATATTTTTCATAATATTAGCCGCAAAGAGGCACCCCGCCTTGCGGGGCAGGCATAATTCACAAAAGTTTTTTTATTTTTTTTCGCGGTTTTTGCAATTTTTCGCGGCGGTTAATAAGACAATTTCATGTCGCGGGCGGCGGCTACTTCGTCAAGCCGGCCTACAGGGGTTGTAACAGGTGCATTCTTAAGTTTTTCCGGGTTTTCTTTCGCTATTGAAGCTATTTTTTTCATCGCTTCGATAAAGTTGTCTATAGATTGTTTAGATTCCGTTTCCGTAGGTTCTACCATTAATGCTTCTTTGACAATCAAAGGAAAATACATAGTAGGCGGATGGACTCCCAAGTCGATCAGGCCTTTCGCAATGTCAATTGCATGGACTCCGTTTACCACTTGTTTATCAGCGGAAAAAACGCATTCATGCATACAAACTCTGTCGTAAGGAAGATTGAAATATTCTTTCAGTTTTACGCGGATATAATTAGCGTTCATCACAGCGAAATTGCTAACTTCGCGCAGGCCGTCAGCGCCAAGCATTTTCAGGTAAGCGTAGGCGCGGACAATCACACCGAAGTTACCGTAAAAAGGCGCAATGTAGCCTATGGAGTCTTCCACGTCATAATCTAAGGCAAAAGTGCCATCGCCGCGCTTAATAATTTTAGAAATAGGAAGGAATTTCTTAAGTTTTTGAACTACTCCGACAGCGCATGCGCCGGGGCCGCCTCCCCCGTGCGGAGTCCCGAAAGTTTTGTGTAAATTCAAATGTACAATATCAAACCCCAGGTCAACCGGGCGGACACGGCCTGCAATAGCGTTTAGGTTCGCTCCGTCATAATAAACAAGGCCGTCATGCTCATGAATTAAATCGCAAATTTCTTTTACATCATGGTTAAAAAGCCCAAGAGTGTTTGGGGAAGTAAGCATCAAGCCTGCAACATCATCAGTAAGCTCTTTTTTAAGAGCTTCAATGTCCATAACTCCCTGGGAATTGCTGGGGATGGACGTAACAGAGTAGCCAGCAATAGCTGCGCTCGCAGGATTAGTTCCGTGAGCGCTGTCGGGAATTAAAATTCTTGATTTTTTGTTTCCTGTTTTCCGATGATAAGCCGCGATAAGCATAACGCCCGTGAGCTCGCCGTGCGCACCTGCCATAGGCTGCAAAGTCATTTCAGCCATACCTGTAATTTCCGCGAGAAGCCTTTCGGTTTCGAAAAGGACCTTCAGGGCTCCCTGGGTTAAAATTCCACCGTTTCTCAATTGAGGAAGGAGCGGATGCAGCCGCCCGAAGCCGTCATACCGTGTAACTTTCTCGCAAACTTTCGGGTTATATTTCATAGTGCAAGAGCCAAGCGGGTAAAAATTGTTGTCGACAGAATAATTCAGCCGGGAAAGGTTTGTATAATGCCGCACGGCATCGAGCTCGGAAACTTCGGGAAGTTCCGCAGGATTTTCCCGGAGAAGATTTTTAGGAATTTGCGCTTTTTTTCTCGGAACAGAGCATTTGGGAAGCCTGACTCCCCTTCTTCCTGGCACGGATTTTTCGTAAATTAGGTTCATTTTATTATTTGTTGATTTTATGATTTTATGATTTAAGGACTATAAGGACTATAAGGACTTAAAAGACCAAAAGGACGCAAATCCTAAATCCCCCTGACCCCCTTTATGAAAGGGGGAATTACTCCAACACTCCAATAATTAACAACCCCCTTGCCCCCATTTTTAAGGGGGGAATATTACATTAAAACCGATTCCAAAGTTGCGGCGAGTTTGTCAATTTCTTCTTTTGTCCTCATTTCGGTAACCGCAACCAACATCACATTCTTCATCTCCGGGTAATAATGTCCGACAGGAAAGCCGGCGGCAAAACCCCGGTCAATCAAATCCCCGATAACGTCTCGCGCGTCGCAAGGAAGCGTAATGCAGAACTCATTAAAAAAAATAGATTTAAAAGTTCTTTCCACGTTTGGGATTTCGAGAAGTTTGTGATAAGCGTAGCTGGCGTTATCGGCGCAAAGTTCCGCGACTTCTTTCAGCCCATCTTTTCCCAGGAGCGCCATGTAAACAGCTGCGCCAACGGCACAAAGATTTTCGTTTGAACAAATGTTTGAAGTAGCCTTTTCACGGCGGATATGCTGTTCACGCGTTTGCAGTGTCATAACAAAGCCCCGTCTTCCATCTTTGTCATGAGTCATACCCGCGATTCTTCCCGGCATTTTTCTGACATATTTTTTTCTTGTGACCATGCACCCGAGATAAGGCCCACCAAAGCTGAGTGGCATTCCGAGGCTTTGCCCTTCGCAAACTACAATATCTGCGCCCATATCACCCGGAGTTTTTAAGATGCCAAGAGAAACGGGGTAAACGGAAACAACAGCAAGCGCGCCAACATTATGGATTAATTCAATTATGCCTGAAAGGTCTTCCACGCATCCGAAGAAGTTAGGATTTTGCAGTACAACTCCCGCGACAGTTTCGTCAAGAATTTCTTTTAGTTTGTCAACTTCCACAACCCCGTTTTTAATAGGGATTTCTTCGAACTGCATGTCAAGGTTAAAAGTGTAAGTTTGCAGCATTTTTCTGTAAATGGGGTTGACTCCGCTGCAAACAAGAATCTTGTCGCGCTTGGTAATCCGGGCTGCCATCATCGCCGCTTCATAAATCGCAGTGCCGCCGTCATAAAGGGAAGCGTTCGCGACTTCCATCCCGGTCAGCCTGCAAATTCCGCTTTGGAACTCGAACGCGGTCTGAAGCGTTCCCTGGGAAACTTCAGGCTGGTAAGGCGTATAAGCAGTGTAAAACTCGCCTCTCGAAAGAATGGCGTCGACTGCCGCCGGACAATAATGGTCATAAAATCCTCCGCCAAGAAAACAAATCAGGTCGAAGCGGTTCGAGCCGGCCAAAGCTTTAATATTTCTTTCGACTTCAATTTCAGATTTTCCGTCAGGAATATTAATTTTATCGACCTGAAGTTTTCCTGGAATATCAGAAAAGAGCTGATTAATATCAGAAACGCCTATCGCTTCCAGCATTTCTTTTCTTTCTTTTTCAGTGTGAGGAACATAACTTGCGCGTGACATTTTTATTCTCCGTATTAATTTCGAAATCACAGATTTCGGTTACATAATAAAGTTTTTATAATCCACAGCAGACATAAGATTTTCAAGTTCAGCGCTGTCAAAATCCTTTAAAGAGCAAATCCAGCCGTCTTTGTAAGGTGAGCGATTAATTATCTCTGGCGAATCTTCAAGCTCTTCGTTGACGGAGTCAACCACGCCGCTTACCGGCGCGTAAACGTCGCTTGCAGCTTTGACGGATTCAACAACGCCCAAATCATCTTCTACCTGGACGACTTTGTCCTTTTCAGGCAATTCTACGTAAGTAATGTCGCCAAGCTGATCCTGCGCATAATTAGTAATGCCGACAAAAGCCTTGCCGTTTTCCACACGAACCCATTCGTGTTCTTTTGTGTAGTATAAGTTTTCAGGTATGTTCATGATGTTTGATATTTGTAATTTGTTATTTTAATTTGAAATTCCCCTAATTCGCCAAAACGAACTTTCAATCACTTTTAACAAAGGGGGATTTTCGCTGTTCCTTTTTTGTAAAAAGGCGTGCTGCAAACTTCCGCCGGCAGCATTTTCCTTCCGGTGTTAATCTCCATTTTTGTTCCTTCATCAGTAAATTCAGTTTTTATGTATGCAAAGGCAATAGAGAAACCTAAACTCGGCGCGAAAGATCCGCTTGTGATTTTACCTATAACTTTGTCTTTGAGCAGAATTTCCTGTCCCTGGCGGCAGCTTTGCCTGCCATCGAGTTTCAGGCCGGCGAGTTTATCAGAGCATCCGGTTTCAATATCTTTCATAACGGCGTTTTTCCCTATAAATTCCTTTTTAGTGTTCACTGCAAAAGAAAGCCCGGCAGCTATAGGTGTTCTCGAAGCGCCAAGCTCATGGCCATACAAGGGCAGCCCTGCTTCAAGCCGGAGAGTGTCTCGCGCGCCAAGCCCTGCGGGAAGCGCCTTCTCACTTTCGAGAAATATACCCCATAATTTCCTGGCATCGTCAGCAGAGCAGTAAATTTCATAGCCAAGCTCGCCGGTATAACCTGTTCTGCTTAAAATGACTCTGCAGTTATCAATAGAAGTATTAATAAAAGCGAAATATTTAAGCTGAGCTAAATCATCTTCGATAATTTTATTAAGAATGTCATAGGCCATAGGGCCCTGCAAATCAATTTTACCGGTTTGTTCCGAAATATCCTCTATAATCGTTGTCGGAGATAAATGAGATTTTATCCAATCATAGTCGCCGGCAGTAGTGGCAGAATTAACGACAAGCATAAATTCATCATCGGCAAGCTTGTAAGTAATAAAATCATCAATAACGCCGCCGTTTTCGTTCAGCAGAAAACCGTATTTACATCGGCCAGTTTTTAAACCAGCTAAGTCAGCGGAGTTAAGCTTTTCCAAATCGCTCAAAGCATCGTGCCCTTTAACACGGAACTCTCCCATATGGCAGATATCGAAAACGCCTGCAAACTTCCTGGTATGGAGGTGTTCAGCAATAATTCCAGAATATTGAATAGGCATATCCCAGTCTCCGAAAGGGGCAATTTTGGCATTCAAATCTACATGTACAGAATAAAGCGGTGTTTCCATGGTTTTAATTTTAACAAATTAGAATTCAAAAATCAATTTTAGTTGCTTTTTAAAAAGTTTTTTGGTATACTATTGCGCGTGTATTGGTTTAAATAATTAATTTGCCGAAATACAGTTTTTTACTCTTCCCGGCAGGCTAATTTTTCAATTATATATTAAGAATATCGAAATATGAATTTTATTTTTGATAAAATAAAAGTTATCCTTTTTTTTCTTCTGATTTTTCCTTTGACGCTTATTGCTGCCGAGGAAAAAGATAAAGACGTTTTAGATGAAATTGAGTATAGCGCGGACAACTTCACTGTTACCAAAGACGGTTTTTACAGGTGGACAGGCAACGTTGAAGTAATCTATCGCGATGCTACTTTTTATTCTGATGATATTTCTTTTGATAAAAAATCAGGGATATTCCAGTCTCCTGGCTGGGCGCGAATTGTTTATCAAAATTATGAAATTCACGGTGAAAAGATTATTTACAATATTAATACGGAAGCCGGACAGTTCAAAAACGCTCATGTTATAGTTGACTTTGGCAATTTTGAGCGCGAGGGCAGATGGTACGAAAAAAAATGGTATATTTACGGCAAGAAAGTAGTAAAAGACGCCAATGTAAATGTTTTTCATGTTGATGACGGCCGGGCAACAACCACTCCTCCGGAATATCAAAGGCCCCTATATTACATTCAGGCAAAAAAGCTATCCATTTTCCCCCCTTCGCCTGACGATCCTGAAGCGATAGGAAGGTTCGTTGCACGCAACTGTTTTCTTAAATTCGAGGAGATGCCGATTTTATGGTTTCCGCAACTGACATATACTTTGCGCGAGACAGATGACGAATTTCCCGTCCAATTAAAAGCAGGTTACGATTCAGAAAAAGGCGCTTTTTTCGATGTTGCCCTCGATGTCTTTAAAAGTGAAAACTTAAGGGTTACTCCCCACGTTGGTTACTATTCGAAACACGGCACGGCTTTTGGTGTAGATGGTTCTTATTTTTATCAAATGACAAATGTTTTTTGGGCGGAAGGAAAATGGGACACTTTCTTTTTATACGATTTCAACAGGCAGTTTATTAAAGGAGAACCGGAGGATGATGACCAGGTAAAAGATGACCATTTAGAAGACGACAAGATATGGAGATACCGTTTCCTTTGGGAACACACCCAGGAGTTCGGCCCCGGCGCGGGCTGGCTTAACGGCGGAAGATTGATGTGGGAAGTTGACCTGTTGAGTGACGTCGATGTGCCATTGGATTTTTTCAGGGACGATTACAAAGCGCATGGCCCGCGCGACACATGGCTTGATTTCACGATACCTTTAGGCCAGGACAACGAAGTTTCAATGTATTTCGTAAAGCGGATTAATGATTTTTATACAACTTATGAGCGGCTTCCTGAGTTGAGGCACGTTTTCAAAAAGCGCAGGGTTTTAACTATTCCGGCCCTTGATGTGCCCATTTATTACCAAAGCAGGTCGAAGGCGGGTTACTATAACTATGAAGAAAACGAAGACAGGCCTGACAAAGCCGGATTTTCGCAATGGCGGGTTTGGACTGACCATAAAATTTCCATGCCGAAAAGATATTTCGGGTTTCTTAATATCGAGCCTTTCTTTGGTTTAAGCATGGAAGCCGGGCACGTTTCTTCATACACAAGGGGTGAAACATATTCTACAAACTCAAACGGCAAGCTCACACAATTTACTGTCCGGAAACCTCCGATTTCATGGCTCTTCGATTACAACAGGTACACACGTGTTCCCTTAGAAGTTTTCAGCGAGAGGAAAAGGGGAAGTTATTTCCATGTGCTGCCTTACTTTGGGTTTGACGCTAACTTTAAGATGCACAGGACTTATGATTTCGAAGGCACCTACGCCGGCGAACTTATGAGAAAGTATCTTAGTTCCGACAACGAAAAAATCCGGCACATTATTGAGCCTAAGTTCAGGATGTTTGGAGTAGGGGGTGTCGGCACGGAAAACGGCGCGGCTTTTGGCGTTGACGCCGGTGTTCGAAACGCGTTTCAGATAAAAAGAAAAGGCAGAAATGTTGACCTTCTCGATCTCACTTTCTACGGGTCTGCACGCGCAGTCACAGGTGATGCTTTTGAACAGCCTGTTCTCGAGCGCACTTATAAAAGGCAGGGAAACAGATATGTTGAAATCGACCATTTGGATTATTACCAGCCGAGGCACGCGATAGGGCTTGACTGGAACGCTTCGCCGACTGAATGGATGTTTATTGAGGGTGATGCCATTTGGGATTTGGATAAATACAACACGCTTACAAGAGCTGTTTTTGATTCGCATTATGATCTCAGCTGGTTTGTTCAAGAGTTCTTCGCAAGCCCTTACATTCCCAGGGTGTTGAGGGGAAGAAAAGACGAAGTCATACTCGATTTGGGTTACAGATACCTTCATGACCAGGCAAATCTTATTACCGTGGGCACAAGGTTTTGGTTTGATGATTTTACTCCGCTTCTTTCTCTTGAACTCCAGCAGAAAAACTGGGCGATCGAGCTCTCACGTGGCTGGGGCTTCGGTTTTGACATGAGATTTGAAGCTATGTCCGGCACACTCCAGGAAACTGAATTTGTATTATACAAGACTTGGAAGAAAACTCTGGAGACTTCTATCGGATACAAGTATCGCGACGGTGAGCAATCTATTATGGCAACATTCTGGCTTACCGCTTATCCAGGCACTAAGATCGGCGCAAGCAATTAAGAAGGTGTGAAGTTCAAAGAACCCGTACAAAGAACAAATGAACAAGACTGCTTTGATAATTGGTATTGCCGGTCAAGACGGCTCTTATCTATCTGAACTCCTTCTCGAAAAAGGCTATAAAGTCTTCGGCGCGGAATGCAGACAGCCGGAAGATTTTATGGAAAATATTGAGCATCTCAAAGATAAAATCACTCTCCGTAATGTCAATATCATGGAGCAAATGCCGTTGGTTGAACTGGTCGAAGAATCACAGCCTGACGAAATTTACAATTTTGCATCCTATTCTTTTGTGCCCCTTTCCTGGAAAGAGCCGATAACTACAGGCAACATAAACGGGCTTGGCGTTACAAGGCTTCTTGAAGCTATTCGCAGGATCAAACCCGATACACGTTTTTATCAGGCCTCTTCTTCAGAAATGTTCGGCAAGCCAATTGAAAAACCTCAAACCGAATTAACTCCTTTCAGGCCAACTACTCCTTACGGAACAGCAAAACTTTACGGGCACTGGATTACTGCAAATTATCGTGATAAACTCGGTATGTTTTCCTGCTCTGGAATTTTGTATAACCATGAATCTCCGCGCCGCGGCAAAGAATTTGTTACAAGAAAAATCACGTTCGGCGTCGCAAATATAAAAATGGGGCTTCAGGATAAACTATACCTCGGAAACTTCGATTCATGCCGGGACTGGGGCTATGCCAAAGACTATGTAAAAGCTATGTGGCTGATGCTTCAACAACCTGAGCCGGATGATTATGTCATTGCTTCAGGCGAAGAACACAGTGTTAAAGATTGTGTTGAAATTGCTTTTGGCCATGCCGGGCTTGACTGGAAAAAATATGTGGAAAAAGACCGGGAATTTTTCCGGACTGTAGAACCAAACCAGCTTGTAGGCAACTCTTCAAAAGCCCGGAAAATTCTTGGCTGGGAGCCTACTCTTTCTTTCGAAGAGCTTGTTAAGTTAATGGTCGATGAAGACCTCAAGAAATTGCAAATTGCAAATTGTTAATTGGAAATTGGAAATCTAAAATCAAAAATCTAAAATCTAAAATTCTTATTGCACCGTCGATTCTGTCTTGCGACTTCTCCAAAATAGGAGAAGAAATCGTTGGTGCGGAAACCGCGGGCGCCGACTATATTCATGTCGATGTCATGGACGCCCATTTTGTGCCGAACCTGACCCTCGGTCCGCCTATAGTAAAAGAAATTAGAAAAACAACCGAACTGACTTTTGATGTTCATTTGATGATAGACGATCCTGTAACTTACGCTCCCCGGTTTATTGACGCCGGCGCAGATATAGTTACGATTCATGTCGAGTCCCCTGCTATTTCCGGCGATGAAAATAAAGTAAAAAGTGTATTAAAAAATATTATCGCTCGTGGGGCGTTAGCAGGCGTGGTTGTCAAACCCAAAACTCACGCGGAAGCCGTTTTTCCTTACCTTGAACTATGCAAAATGGTTTTGGTGATGACAGTTGAACCGGGTTTTGGCGGCCAGTCTTTTATGTATGATATGCTGCCGAAAATTGAAAAAATCAGAAATGAAGTTACAGCAAGAAATCTTGACCTTGATATAGAAGTTGACGGCGGCGTGGATTTCGAAACAGGAAAGTTATGCTGCGATGCCGGAGCAAATGTTTTGGTAGCCGGCTCTTTTCTTTTCGGAAAAGAAGATATGAAAGAAAGAATAGAGAAGTTGAAGGAATTGTAAATTGCAAATTCAAAATTGACCTTCACACTTTCGCGTTTTTTTCGCGGATAGCAATCCGCGGCTACTTCTTATTCCAAATAAAAAACCTCTTTCAAAGGAATTGCGACAGGAGAATTGTCGGGGTTGCAATCCATAATATTTGCTGAAAAGCAAAACCTTTGTTAGGAAGTATATCAGGATATCTCCACAAAGACGGATCGCTCATCTTTTCAGCATCAATATTTTCTGAAAAATTATTTTTCATATTTTAAAAAAATAAAATTTTTTATTTTTCAAATTCCGCAAACGGGCGGGCGTTTTTTATGAAAATCTGTGGCTTCCTGATACGCAAAGCCGAAATTGAACAAAGCAGACTCATCAAAAGGCTTGGCAATTAATTGCACTCCTATTGGGAGGCAATCATTAGAAAAACCGCATGGGATGCTTATTGCAGGCAAACCCGCCAAATTCACTGACACTGTAAAAATGTCGGATAAATACATTTGAAGAGGATCTTCGGTTTTTTCGCCAATTTTGAAAGCCGGAGTCGGACATGTCGGAGTTATAATCGCGTCTACTTTATCAAAGGTTTTTTCAAAGTCCTGTTTTATTAAAGTGCGAACCTTCAGCCCTTTCAAATAATAAGCGTCATAATATCCCGAACTCAAAACATAAGTTCCAAGCATAATTCTTCTTTTAACTTCCTCGCCGAAAAATTCGCCCCTCGTTTTAGTATAAACATCTAATAAGTTTTTTATGCCCGAAGCTCGTTTCCCGTAATGAATTCCGTCGTATCTTGCAAGGTTTGAGCTTGCTTCCGCCGTTGCGACAACATAGTAAGCGGCAATGGCATATTCAGTGTGCGGAAGAGAAACTTCTTCGATTTCGGCCCCAAGTTCCGAGAATTTATCTATTGCAGTTCGAACAGCGGCTTCAACTTCTTTGTCAATTCCTTCAACAAAATATTCTTTCGGCACGCCGATCTTTTTACCTTTTAAGTCTCCGGAAAGTTCAGACAAATAATCTGGCGCCGGAATATTTGCAGAAGTAGAATCATTAATGTCATGTCCGGCAATAAACGGCAAAACGCGGGCAGCGTCTTCGACATTCAAAGTTAAAGTTCCTATTTGGTCTAAAGAAGAAGCGTAAGCGACTAATCCATACCTGGAAACTCTGCCGTAAGTGGGTTTAAGCCCGGTAACTCCGCAAAGAGAAGCGGGCTGCCTTATCGAGCCGCCGGTATCGGAGCCAATAGCAAAAGGCGCCTGGCGGGCAGCCACAGCAGCCGCAGACCCACCGCTTGAGCCTCCGGGAATCCGCTCTGTGTCCCAAGGGTTTTTAGTGAGTTTGTAACCTGAATTTTCCGTAGAAGAGCCCATCGCGAACTCATCCATATTCAGGCGTCCAAGGCAAATCGCGCCGACACTTTTAAGGTTTTGCGCGGCAGTAGCGTCGTATGTCGGGAAATAGCCCTCAAGAATCCGCGAGGCACATTTACACTCAATACCTTTTTCGCAAATAAGGTCTTTTACAGCAATAGGCAACCCCGCAAGCGGCCCGGTCTTTTCCCCTGCTGCTTTTTTCTTGTCTATTTTGTCAGCAACTTTCAGCGCATCGTCAGGCCGCAAAGAAATAAACGCGTCTATTTTGGACTCGCAACTATCTATTCGCTTGAGCGCGAGCTCAACAGATTCCCGCGCGGAAATTTGATTAGAGCTAAGAGCGTCCAACCACTGTTTGACTGTTTCAGGCATATTATTTGAAATTTGGGATTTGAGATTTGAAATTTGATTAAAATCCCACTCCCCCTTTACAAAAGGGGGATTTATCATTCTATAACCGGCGGGACTTTGAAAAAACCGTTTTCCACATCAGGCGCGGAATTCACGGCTTCTTCATTTGGCAGCGATTCTTTAACTTTATCTTCCCGGGTTACATTGCGCAACGAAAACACGTGAGCTGTAGGCTCTACTTCTGAAGTATCAAGCTCATTCAACTTTTCTACGTATTGCAAAATCTGCTGAAGCTGAGAAATGTATTTATCAAGGTCAGAATCATCTATACCCAGCCGGCTTAATTTCGCAATATAAACTACATCGTCACGAGTGATCATATTCAGCAGAGGTAAGAGGTTATAAGTTAGAGGTAAGCAATCCACTATTCCAATACTCCATCACTCCAATCTTTCTGTTTCAGTTCCCGAGCGGAATAATAAGGATTTGTCCTTCTTTCAACGAATTAGGCCTGGATAAAATATCCCTATTCTCTGAATAAATAAGCTGCCATTTATTTTTGTCACCGTAAACTCTTGCAGCAATACTTGACAGGCTGTCACCCCTTCTAACCCTGTAAGTTTTAACCCTTCTTTTAACCGTCTTCTTTCTCATGACTGAAATAGGTTCTTTTTTCGGAAGTATGTTTTTTAAGTTGGAATTATTGGAATAGGAAGTTTTTGAAGTCGGTTTTGGATATTTGGAACGTTGGCTAACAGTAGAAACAGCTTGTCTTATTTTGCTGCTCATTTGCCGGTTTTCTACTTCGAGCTTTCTAATTTTTACAAGTGCGGCTTTGTGGGCTTCATTGTATTTTTGATTTTTTAAACTTAATTCATTAATAATCCTGTTTTTATCCGAAATATCGGAGTTTAATTTCTTCATGTCAAGAGTCAGAGCTTTCATGCTATCTTCAATATGCTTGTATTTATTAATTTCTTTATTCAGTTTTATAACATCCAACTTTAGTTTTCGGTTCGCATGCGAATGAAGAGACAGTTTTTTGTTAAGGTCTTCAATTAGCTCGTCTTTTGATTTATCACTTTTGAATTTGTCGAAATCTGATTTCATTTCATTAAATTCTTCTTTAAGAATATCTATTTGTTTATCTTTATGCTCAATCTGCTTATCTTTTTCTGCAATAGAAGACTGCATTTGAAGTATTTCCTCGGATAAGTCTTTAAACTCAGATCCTATAACAGGTTTTGCGGCTTGTGGAACTTTTTTATAGCTTTCAAGCTCGTTTTCAAGCTCATTAACTTGTTGCTCAAAACTTGCCTTTTTAATACTCATGTCATTGTATTGAGTAGTGAGTTTGGCTATCTGGAGCCTAAGCTCACGGTTCTCATTTATAAAATCTTTGTCTCCCTGCAACGAATCAGAATGCTTGATAAGTTCCTTAATTTGCTCTTCAAGCTCAACGCATTTTTGCGCTTCTGTATTTCTGGCAATAATTGCATCGGTTCTCTCTTTCTTAAGCCCAAGAATTTGTTCCTGAAGTTTTTTTATTTCGTCATCTTTTCTTTTTTCAACTTCAGCAAGTTCTTCAACAGATTTTTTTGAGCTTTCCATAATCTTCAGCTGGTCAGCCAACTCGCGGTTTTTTTCTTCTAGTTCTTTTACCTGTGCGGTCAAAGCCTTTGTTTTGTCACTGGAAAGTTTGATTTTTCTTGCTTTGGCAAGCTGCTGGCGAACTTTTACATTTTCTTCTTCTAACTGGTTAGCCCTGCTTTTCTCCTGCTGAAGCTGAACTTTCAAGCCTTCGTATTCCGATTTAAGCTCTATAAGATTTTGTTTCATTTTTTTCGCTCCGCCTTTAAGCTCTGGCGAATCCAGCACTTCAGCGATTTTTGCCTGGGTCTGTTTTTCTCTTACCTTTTTTTGCAGGTCGTTCCGTTCAATAGTCAGATTTTCAACTTTGTCTTTAAGTTCAACAATTTCCAACTTGTAAGAGCCCAGGGTCTCTTTTAATGACTCCAGTTCTCTGCTGTCTTTGGACTTTAGTTTTTTATCTCTTTGTTCAAGAAGTTTTTGGTAGTGTTCTTCTTTTTCAGCGATAATCTTCTTAACACGCTTTCTTGTGATAGGATCAAGGTCGGTAAAAGCGTCTTTTGTATCAGGCGTTTCTTTTATCAAGCTTGCTTTTGCGTCTTCAATCCACAGCTTGACGTTTTCTTTAAGCCTTTCGTTAGAAGAAATTTCCAGAAATCTGTTGTAGTATTCAATGGCTTTCTTTTTGTCATTGTACTGCTCTTCATAAATATAAGCGAGCTGCAGGCACGCGTCTTCGTGTTTCGGATCAATAGCAAGAGCTTTTTTGAACTGCTCAACAGCTTCTTTCGGCTGGTTGGCAAACTGGTATTCTACTCCCTTATTATAAATGTGCTCGGATGGGCTTTGTCTTGGCTTGCATCCCGGCAAAGTTAAGATAATCAATGTTACAAATAAAAATATAAATAAACGCATTTCAAACCTCATATAATAATTATAAATTGTAAATTACAAAATTTAAGTAAATAAATTACTGTGCGCCGGCATTTTTCGTCAGCCATGCCCTTACTGTATCAGCATTTCTGGCGTTAGGTGATAATTCTAAAAAGTAGTTAAAATGGTCAATAGCATTTTCCTTCTCATTAAGCTTGTTATACACCGTTCCTAAAGCGAGGTGCGCAAGAGCAAACTCCGGGTTTTTTTCTACTGCCTTTTTAAAGTATTTCACACTTTCCTTATAATCTTTTTCCGAAGCCCATACCAAGCCAAGATTATAATAAGCATTTGGATAAGCGTTGTTGATATGAATAGCTTTCTGAAAATACATACGTGCTTCGTCAAAATTCTTTTCGTTCAGGTAAGCCACGCCTTTTGCGAGAACGGACTCATAACTTTGCGGTTCTTTCTGTGCCTCTTCAAACTCTTTTTTTTGTAGTTCTTCAATCCTTCGCTTTTCTGCTTCTGCAATTTTCCTGGCTTGCTCCTCTTCTTCCCGCCTGCGTTTTCTCTCCCCTTCTTCAATCTTGTTGTACCTCTCCCTAACATTTTTTACGGTCGATATTACACTTTCCATGTCAGGATAATCTTTCGGGCACGCAGCAATGAACTTGTCATAATATTGTAATGAAAGCTGAAGCTTGCCAAAATTTTCATCATAAATCTTTGCTATTTCAAGGTTGTATTGGTATTGCCCTGGAGAAACTTCCAAAGCTTTTTGAAAGTAATTTAAAGCTTCTTTTGGCAGCTCGTTGGATAAAGCTTTATAAGCTAATTCTTCGAAATATTTATACTTAGGAAGTGGTTTTTTTATCAACTCTTTCCGCGGCTTTTCTTTTTCAGCTTCCGTGTGTTCTTCCTTCCTTTCTTTGGATTTGTCCATCCGCTTTTTATATGCTTTAGCTTCCGCTTTTGCTAAATTCGGATTTAGTTCTTTCAGCAGTTGAGAATACCTTTCCGTGTTCGAAATATTGTTGAACCTGTCCCTGTACAATAACATTAAGCGCCAGACAGCGTAATCGTTTTTGTTGTCGAGTTTATAAGCCCGTTCATAAGCCTCAACGGCCTTAGGCCATTGCGCGCATTTTTCGTAGCAAAGCCCGATTACAGGATATAACTCATCGTTTTTATCGCCGCGAGCTGCAGCGTACAAATAATTTTCTGCCGCTTTGGCAAATTGCCCGCTATAGAAGAAAACGTTGCCAAGTTTTCTATAAACAGCAGGATTATCCGGGTCATAAGTCCTGGCATGAATAAAGCAAAGTTCCGCCAATTTCCAGTCATTTGTCCTTGCATAGTAAGTGCCAAGCCCAAGCCACGCGAGAGCGTTTGTTCTCCCGCTAAGCTCCAAAGCTTTAGAAAACTCGCCGCCCGCGTATCTTAGCCAGTTTAACTTTAAGTAAGTATAGCCCAGGCTTACACAAACATTTGCGGCGTCGGGAAATTGTTGTTTGACTTTATAATAAAGCCATGCGGCTCTCCCGTAGTCTCCCGATTTAAAAGCGTTATCCGCTTCTTCAAGGATAGAAGCTGCTGCACCGCTTTCAGCAAACACACAAGCCGAAATGGCAAAAACAAAAATTAAAAAATTTTTCTTTAAATTTAACAAAATCTTGTTTTGTTAAGTTTTGTCCAAAAACTTATTTTTCTTAAAAAACAAATTTACTTCTTATCAAAAAGAATGTTCCTCATCAGGAAATTTACCTGATTTAACTTCTCCGACGAAAGTGTCAACAGCTTTTTTTGCGTCGGCGCGTAAATTCGCGTAAGTTTTCACAAATTTTTTCGGTTCTTCAAACCACCCAAGCAAGTCATGAGTAACAAGCACCTGTCCGTCACAGCCGGCACCCGCTCCGATACCGATTGTAGGAACATTTAATTCTTTGGTAATACACTCAGCGGCGGATTTTTCCACGCACTCTATAACAATGGCAAACGCTCCCGCTTCCTGTAAAGCCAAGGCATCGTTTTTAACTATTTCGGCTGATTCTTTTGTTTTTCCCTGAACTTTATATCCACCAAGCTGAAGAACTGCCTGGGGTTTCAGCCCCACATGCCCAAGCACGGGAATTTTTGCGGCGACCATTTTTTTTACTGAAGAGATAATTTCCATCCCGCCTTCGATTTTAACAGCAGTTGCCCCCGCTTCTTTAATAAACCTGCCGGCATTTATTGCTGCTTGGTAGGGATCGAGCTCATAAGACAAAAAAGGCATATCGGCAATAACCGGAACTTCTCCGGCTCCCCTGACTACCATTTTTGTGTGATATACCATCTCATCCATGGTAACGGGCAATGTGGTTTTCTCCCCCGCTATCACATTAGCAACAGAGTCTCCGACAAGAATAAAATCAACATCGCATTCTGAAAGCCAGGAAGCGGTCAGCCAATCATAAGCTGTCAAAATAATAATCTTGTCACCTACTTTTTTTCTTTTTTGAAGGCTTGAAATCGAGCATTTCTGTTTGTTTGCATTTTTCATTTTGGCAAGTTCAATTACTTCAAAAATGAATTTACTTTAATTCAATTCTTTTTTTTTGTTTTTCAAAGCCGGAATTATTCGCGACGTTATTCGTAACGGACAATTCTTTTTCACCGAATTCTTCGCCGTTAATCGCGTTAAAAATATAATCCTGGGCTATCGGGTGACCGAAATATCCCAAGTGCCCGCCATGGTTAAAAAATACGATTTTATCACCCGCGATTTTTTTCAGCATTTCACGGTCTGCTTCTGTAAGGAGAAAATCATTGGTAGTATGCAGAATACTGATTTTGTGATTTCCTGAGATAGAATTTTGAATAGCCGGCAGGCTTGCCTTCTCACCCAATTGTTCAATAGTGAAACCATTGCCAAACAAGTTAGAATAAGAAGATTTCAAAAATGTATTCATATAATCTTCATAACTCATTTTTTCAATTTCTTTTTCAATTTTTCTTCGGCTGTAATTTCTGTAAGGGTTTTTGAGAACACCAAAATTCTTCCTGGAGCGTATAGCTTTGATAGTTTCGCTAAGCTGGGTTCTAAACACAACCCCAATGGCAAATTTTGCTTCATTTGGAGTTACAGGCAAATTATTTGTGCTTGACCGGGGGGGATTCTCTATCAAAAACACCGCTTTGTTTTTTATTTGCCTTATTTCATCATCAGACCATAACCTCCAAATTTCATAAAAGTCATCAAGCTGGTTTAACCCGTAAATAAGGTTAACCGGAGGGCTCAAAGCCACAAACCTTTCAAACCCTATTTTATTTTCTTTTGAATCGATATCGGCAATAAACAAAGTGCATAAAGCTCCAAGAGAGTAGCCAAGGAGAATTTTCTCGGAAAAGATATTTGTGCCGAACTCCTGTTCCGCGTCTTTTATTATTAACTCCAGCGCTTTATAAGTGTCGCGGGCATCCGTCGGTATGTATCCGGGCGTAAGCTTCGACGAAGCGTTAAGAAGAAATTCCCAGCAAAAAGGGTCGCTGACCGTTAAAGTGGAATACCCCTTTTTGAAAATTATTTCCGCCAGGGCTGTAGGAGCCACCCCGGCATAATGGCCGCCAAGCCCCGGGATAATTATTACCAGCGGAGCCTGGTTTGTCTGCAGCCAGAGCTTATACGTCAATTCAGCGTCTTCGGGTTGTTCCAAAACTTTTACAGACCTTTTCTCGGCGTCTTCATAAAAGTCCCAGTCATCAACCTGAAGACTGACATATCTCAAAGTATCAATATAAGAGCCCTGTCCCGGGTAACCTTCGAGATTTACAACTTCTCCGAACAAAAAAGAAGAAAGCAAAAATGCAAAAATGCTTAGAAATTTGAAGTTTGAAATTTGAAATTTGTTTTTATTCATTATGGCTAAGTATTTATTAATCGTCTATCTCCGACGTTCTTTTCATGTACCAGAACTGCTTTTTAAGCGAGTAAGGGTCATAATAAGATTCCAGCTGCTGTTCAATATTGTCCATTTCAAGTGTCAAATTATTAAATTTCATGACAAGCCTTATACCTGACCCGCCAAAAGGAATCCATGCTCTCGGGTCCATCTGGTCATCGACAATTCCTCCCAGTCCGTCCCTTAAAGTAGTAGCGCCAATTACAGGGATATAAACATAGAACCCCGGTCCCACACCCCATTTGCCGAGAGTTTGTCCAAGGTCTTCGTCGTACTTTTCCCAACCGAACCATTCATAAGCAGGATCATAAAAACCAACAATTCCAATAGTCGTGTTAACCAGGAATCTTCCCAAAGAGACTCCCGCGCCGGCGAATTTTGCCTGCAGAAGGTTGTTAAAAAGCCGTTTTGGCATTTGAATATTGTAATCCATTCTTTTGAATCCCGCGCGAAAATATTCAGGAACAACAAAAGCGTAAGCTTCCCCTATGGGGTTTAAAACCCAAACAAACAAAAACTCGTCGATTTTAAACATGAACCTGTTGAAAGGTTCTATCGGATCGCCTACGCCAAGTATTTCAGAAAGATATCTTTCTTCTTCCTCAGACAACTCTACAACTTCAATTTGGATTTTCTCTTCTGCCGGAGGAATTACTGCCGGCGAAGGGATTTCTTCTATATCCCTTATTTCAACATAGTTTTCACGCGGAAGAGAAGCTGTTTGGGCGCCAGAATCATCGGTTTCCTTTACTTCGGGCAGCTTTTCCTGTTCTCTTATTATTTCCGCTTTCTTCTCCATTACAAGTTCTTTCTCAAGTTCCTTGTCTGTGCCCGATTTAATTTCCGCTTTGAGTTCTTTAACTATTTCCTTTTCCAACTTTGTTTCGTCATCTGCTTTCCGGTTAGTGACCTCTAACCTCCGGCCTCTAACCTTTGTTTTCTTTAAGTCCTGCGCCAACCTTGCTCTGGCTTCCTGCATTCTGTCTTTTTTTCTCAATTTCTTTTTTAATCCCAAACCATCGATTTCTTTTACATAAACATTAACAATATGTTTAAATTCGTCGGGAGAAACTGCTTCAAACATAAGTGTTCCGCCTTTGGCGCAGAAAATTGTGTTGGAAGAATCAACAACATAGCTTTTGTCCAATAATTTTTCTTTGCCTTTAACTTTAACTTTCAGGATTTGGTGTTGAGAAGAAAGGCTATCTTTTTTGTGCTCGGCAACAAAAACGTATTTTCCCTGGCTTTCCTCGGGAGACCCTTTTTGTTTTTTATCATACTCCAAAGCGCCAACAACAGTAAATTCAACCAGGGAATTGTCCGGTATTTCTATTTCAGAATTAAACCAGTTGTCTTCTCCTTCATGAACAACCACATTTTTGTTGTATCCAACAGAGACGGGAGCGCTGCAGGCTTGAAAAAGAAAGCAGAGAATTATTAATAATATTAAACAACGTTTTACCATAGAAATTTTCACAGGATTATTGTTAAGCCGCTTGCTTCTTCCCCCAGAGCTTAACCGCTTAACTTTAAGTAGGATATTATATAAATAAAGTTGAAAATTGTCAATAAATCGGCTAAATTATCCGATTTTCGGGAATATAAACGAAAGGATGGCTGAATTTGAAAAAACGGAGCTTGAAACAGGCACAAATACGGATTGTCAGAACTCTTCGTCCTCAGTTTCCTCCGGCGAAGCAATTTCCGGTCCGGGATGCCTTCTTTTAGCGATGTAATTTCCGCCAAGCATCAGCACTGTGGGGATAATAACCACATAAGCAAGATACGACCAGCCGTTTATAGTAACGGAAAAGTTGCTTTCCGGCATGGCTCTGTACATATTCCAGAAAATGACTGCCACAGAAAGCCAGACAGTAAGAAAATTCGGGATAGCATCGCCTGAATGCATCATTTTAAACCCTTCAGAGCGCTCTTTTGTAAAGGGGAAAAACAAGTTGCTTCCAAGAAACCCGAACTGGTCTTCAATTACATGAGTGCAAAAGCCAAGAGAAACAACCGCGCCGAACATCCAGCCGGGATAAAGCCAGTTTCCATGATATAAAGCAGATATAATCCAGGCAATCGCGCCGAGAAGTATCCCGAGAGTTATGCTGTGGCTCCAGCTTCTGTGCCAGGGAATAAACTGGATATCAATTAAGTCGTTTTTACGGACAAAAGCAAAGCTCGGCCCGCTGAATATGTTTACTTTTGTTACTACTTCATAGTTCTGCTTGAAAGAACAATTTACTTTTGCGCGGCCTTCGGAATTTTCTTTTGGTTCGCTGTCAGGAATCGGCACCTGCCCTGTATTAACTATTCTGCCGATATTAACGACAATTTCGCGGGATTTATCGTCAAATTGGACAGAATACTCCCGCCAAAGGTCTGCGCCAACTCTTATGGTGTGCAAGTGAAGATTAATTTGCTTTTTTTCTTCAAAAGCTTTTTCTATGTTTTTCGCGACAATGGAAGCTATTTCGTTTGGGTCTGGGTTTTCACCGGGGTCAAACATTTCGTCATACCGGTGAAGAAACTTGTTAAGCTTAAAATCGAGGGTATCGGACATTATTCCGAATATTCCCCCGAGAACAAGAATATAGGAAGTGTTGTCAACCGCGTATTTCGCGGCTCCGGGAACGCACGAAGCAATAGCAACACCGGAAATAAAATGAGTAAATCCTTTCATAAAATGTAATACAGACTGATTGCCTATTGTCAAAATTTTAATGTCATTCGTTGTCATTTGCGCTTCGCGCTTCATAAATGACTCAATGATTTTTTTCTATGTCAACCCGAGAAAATTAGAAATTGCAGGGCCATACCCCGCCATATCCATTGCAACAGGTATTAGCAAGACTCCCATGCAGTTGCTTCGACGCGAATGGAAAAAAACAGGAATCATTCCTATGCCTGTGGCAACAACCATCAGAAGCAGGCCATTCCAGCCGGTAATAAAACAAACGATAGCCGTCATAAAAATAAGCGCGGCGCATGATAGGTACCTGTAGTTTACCCTTTGTATAAGCCAGATAGTAAACCGCGAAAGTATCGCCAGCAGCACAAACGCGAGGGCTCCGCTTATGGCAACAGCTCCAAGAATCATAAGGTAATCAGTTGTTCCTCTCGCGACAAACATAGTCTGGAGCATATTTGCCAGCCCTCCTCTTGTCATTTGGGAAGCGGGAACAAAAAACAAAAGAAAAGCGCCGACATAATAAACCAATTTGGAAGCGCCCTGAGAAATAATAAAAGATCTTTCATCTCTTTGAGCCGTTGCATGGCCGGCAAGCAAACCGCCTATTCCGCCGGTAACAATAGGAAAAAAAGCGGCGAAGAATCCTCCAAGAAATCCGGCGCTGACCCCCCTGAAAATTATAAAACCATTACAGTCAATAGATTTCGGGAGGAATTGTTTAGGAACTTCCGAGCCGGAGATAATGTTTTGGATAACCCACGGCACCCCGAACAAACCGACAAAAGCCGGCATAATATTAGAAAAAGCAAAGTCGGTAATCGGAGGTTTTTTCATTAAGATAAATCCGAGCCACCCGGCAAGCAGAAACGTAAGAATTCCCGCAGCGAGCGATTTCCACGCGTCAAGAAATCTCATAAGCCCGTTGGCTCCCCTGTCGCCCCCTTTAGGGAATTCCGACAGCAGCATATAGGCTATTATCAGCATTAAAATCCAGAAAATATTGGGACCGACAACCGACCTTATCGCAGGAAGAACTTTTGGAAGAAGCGGCGAAACAAGAAGAAGACAAGCGATTCCGCCCAGCCCTCCAATCGCAGTAAGCATGGCAGCCTCGTATCCTCGTCCGTTCATTAGATATTTCTGCGTTGGAAAAACCATAAGCATGGAACTTTCGTCCGGAGCGCCGAGAAAGATAGCGGGAACAGTGTTCAAGACCGCCCATCCCACTACCAGCCCCATCATTAACGGAAGAACTACGTAAGGGTCACTGCCGAGAGCCGTTTTAGAAACAAAAGAATGAAACAAAATGAAAAACATTGCAATATTATAGACATGCAAAGCCGGAAACATTCCTATTACAGCGGAAAAAACTGTGCCGACAACTGTTGAAAGGAGTACTTTTATTATGAGTAAAACGTTTGACATTTGACCTTAAGGGTTAAACCTTTAACTTTCACACTTTCTATCTGATTTTTATATCATTAGCAAATTTAACACGAACCTGTTTGCTTCCCTTAAAAGTGGAAGCTGTGCCAAAGACAGTTATGGAGTCTCCAGTTTTCGGTCTTTTAGCATCTGAAAGTTTTTCCCACACATCCGGCCAAACAGCAACTGTTAAAGCGCCGCTTTCATCTTCCAAAATTATTCTAAAAGGAACTTTCGGGTGGTCGGAAACTATAATGTTATTCACTTTCCCGTCTACCCTAACTGGTTTATAGTCAGAAACATTTTTTATAGATTTCAGGTCAGGAAGCTGAATAACTCCTGTTCTCGCGCCCGGTGTCCTTGAGACCGTCGTTCCTTTGCTTTCAAGGACAAAATCAGCTGCGCGGGAAAGTTTAAGCTGCTTATTTCCTTTATACAATTTCACAGTAACATTAGCTTTAATAATGGCGCCTTTGCCCGGCCGTTTAGATTCAGGAATTTGAGAATATACATCCGGCCAGCAGGTAAGCTGAATCAATCCGTCTTTTCCTTCCATCATTATTCTGTATGGAGCTTTGCTTCCTGCACCGGGCTTTCTTACATATGCCACAACCCCTCTTACTTCAGCTCGGGTTCCTTCCGCCAAACCAATTGCTTCTGCCGGGCTTAGCGTTCTTTTTACTGGCGCGGACGATGCTTCCGGTTCCTTCGTGGTTTCTAAAATCTTAAGGTCTTCCGCGCTGTTTAGCCTTAACTGGAGTTTTCCGCGGTACTCACCTACAGTTACAAGAGCTTCTATTACCGCCCCCGCCTTTAGCTCATGAGCGCTTTTCATAGACTTATAAACTCTGTCCCAGAAAACCATAGAGATTTTTGTTCCACCGCTTTCTAATGTAACAAGATAGGGCGCTCTGCTTTCCTGCGGGGGTTTTCTAATTTCAAGCGCTTTCGCTTTTACTGAAATCTTTTCCCCGACATTTTGGGAGGAAATATCCTGCAGCTTCACCTCTTTTTTTGGTTCAGGTTCAGGTTCCGCGTCTGTTGCAGAAGCCTGGGCAAGCACAACCAGGTCACCCGGGCTTTCAAGCTGAAGCTGCGGCTTGCCGCGATAAGATGATTTTAAAGCGCGAACCTTTACTATAGCTCCTTCAACCAGCTCCCCGGGCTTATCAAGTTCTTCAAATTGGCTTGGCCAGACTTTTAAAATCCCGCTTCCTGTTCCGTCCTCAACCTTAATTGTAAAAGGCCCTCTTGGAGAGCCCGGCAAGTTTATTCTTGAAATTTTAGCTTTGAAACTTAAGCTGGTATCGTCATCAAACCCGGGTACTTCTTCAAGTGAAACTAACTCTACGCCTGTACTTGATATAACTTTAAAATGTTTGGGGTTCTGAAGGAGTATGCTGACGTTGTTATCTCTAACTTTTACAGTGCCCGACACCTTTACTTTGTCACCTTTCCGAACCGAAATTCCTTCTTTGTTCAATTCTTCAGCAACATTTCTGTAAGCGGCAACCCTGATGTCACCGGATTCATCTTCCAGGTAAAGGTTTAAGCTGGTAATTTTTCCTCCGCTTTTGTAATAACGCATTGGCTGCGAAGCTTTTCCCATAACGGTTATATATCCAAAATTCATTGCAGGAGTTATGCTTGCTATTGATTTGACGGGAATATCCCTGTGCATAGCCATAAGTTGAAGGCAGACTAAGCCCACAATTGCAATAACTAAAGACGTGTACCTTAAAAACCTAAGAGAAATCCGTTTCTTTATCCCCGTTCCGCAATATGGACATGAGTCATGCGCGCCTACAAACCTATTGCAGCTTGGACAAATCGTTTCATTGGCTTTTGACTGATGAGAAATTGAATTGTTCATTGTTTCCTCCAAGTAGAATTAAAAAAATCGGAGCTGTTAATTCCATTACTCCATCACTCCATATACTCCAACTTATAATATTATATCAAAATGCCTGAAAAATTGCTAAAAGACTGGAAATCAAAATGTGAAAATGATATAATCCTTCATAATTTGTTGATTTTATGATTTGTAAATTGTTGAATCATAAAATCGTTAAATCATAAAATTAAAAAAATGTATTCAGACCACATTAAATTTCTGTCTGACAGGCTGCTTTTTCATCCGCAAAATATTATTGAGATAATTATTCTGGCAGTATTTATCTTTTACGCGATGCTCTTTATTAAAGGAACAAGGGCAGTATCGGTTTTGAGCGGATTTCTTGTTTTAATCGCCTTGTTTTTTATTGCGCAAAGGTTTCAGTTTGAAACCATTACTATGATTTACAATAAACTTGTCCAGTTTGTTGTTATCGCATTAATTGTTATGTTCGCGCCGGAACTGCGCAGGGCTTTGATGGTTATTGGCAGACAAACTTTTATGCGAAGGGTCATTACCGGCAAAGCTACCGCCAGCCCTGTTACCGACGCTTTGAAAATTCTTATCTCTCAAAAAGTAGGCGCGCTTATCGCCGTCAAAAGGTCTGTCGGGCTGCGGGGTTACGCGCGTTCGGGCGTAATCCTTGATTGTGAAATAACTTCAGCTATTCTTTTGAATATCTTTTTCCCTAAAGCGCCGCTTCATGATGGAGGAGTAATTATTGAGGACGGCAGAATCCTTGCTGCTGCCTGCATCTTCCCCCTTTCCCCCAGTCCTGGCTTTAAATATAAAGGAACAAGGCATCGCGCCGCACTTGGATTGAGCGAAGAAACCGACGCTCTGGTTATTTGCCTTAGCGAAGAATCCGGTAAAATCACACTCTTCGAAAATGGAAAATGGGACGAAGACGTCAGCATCAGAGAAGTCTCAAACCGTTTTGCTGAAATCGATGTATGATTAGACGTTTGAAGTTGGAAGCTTGAGAATTATTTGTAATTTGTTTTTTTCGGATTTTAAATTTTTCCACGAAGATGGTTCACGAACGTCAATATATTTTTCTCCGCTTAAACCTGGTAATTGATATGGCTTTGTCTGCCGTGGCAATTATCGCGGCTTACTACACTCGTTCTGTTATTGCGTTTCTTTACTTTAATTTCCTGGATTTTCTTCCGGACTGGTTCCCCGAAATTCCGCCTTATGAAGAAAGCCATTTGTTCCTCGAATACTTTTGGCTTTTTCCTTTTTGTATAATCCTTTGGCCAATGGCTCTTAATAAATGGGGCTATTACGATATCTATGATTTCAAAAAGCCAGGTTCAAGATTCTGGACTGTTGTTAAAGCTTCTTTGTTTAGCATAGCCTTTCTTATCCTCGTGATTTTTGTCTTCAAACAACAGTTTATCGCTCGTATTGTCGTTGTTGGCATTGGTTTGTGGTCGATTCTTTTGTTGTTTCTTAAAGACTTAATTATCAGGAAAATTTTTGTGCGGCTTCATAACAAACCGGAATACCAACACAATGTTCTACTTGTTTCCCACGGGAACGAAGACAACTGCGCGAAATCTCTTATTGACCATTATCACGACTGGGGAGTAAGAATTACATGCGAAATCAATATTGATGAACTTAACAAAGACTCGCTTGCTTCTCTGCTGACTAACTCTCAAATAGATGAAGTCGTTTTTTCAGTTAAACCTGAAATTTATTCTTCTCTCCCTCCACTTATTAATATTTGTGAACAACTGGGATTGAAAACCAGGATTTTGATAAATATATATTCCCCGGATATTTTGAAACTCTCTACTGATTATTTACATGATGTTCCGCTTCTTACGCTGAATCCTACAACTCAGAACTTCGGTGCGTTGACTGTTAAACTGTTTTTTGATAGAATAACTGCCGCTATATTATTGGTAGTTTTATCGCCTGTTCTTTTGACAATCGCGGTTGTTATCGCCCTTACTTCAAAAGGCCCGGTTTTTATTAAACAAACAAGGGCCGGACTGAACGGAAAACTTTTCACTATGTTTAAGTTCCGCTCGATGGTGGTAAACGCCGAAAAACTTAAACAGGAACTTATTGAGAAAAATGAATTGGACGGCTGGGCTTTCAAAATGAAAGACGACCCGAGAATTACTCCTTTCGGTAAATTTCTGCGAAGGTTCAGCCTCGATGAGCTTCCCCAACTTTGGAACGTATTAACAGGAAGTATGAGCCTTGTTGGCCCAAGGCCCGTTCTCCCTGAAGAAATCGCGAAATTTAAACTGTGGGAAAGAAGACGGTTTTCTATGAAGCCTGGGATTACAGGCCTTTGGCAGGTTAAGGGAAGAACTAATATCCCTAATGAAGAATGGGTTGTCCTGGACCTTAAATACATTGACACTTGGAGCATTAAATTAGACGCAAAAATTCTCTTGAAAACTTTGTGGGTTGTTATTCGCGGAGAAGGTGAATGAGAAAAATTTTTGATTTTTGATTTTTGATTTTTAATTGAAAATTTGCTATTAATCGTCCTTTAGGTCCTTTGTGTCTTTTAAGTCCTTTAAGTCCTTTTTTAAAAAAGAATAAACTATGGCAAAAAAACTATTAAAAAAGATTAATGACAAGTCGGCAAGCATTGCCGTTGTCGGGCTCGGTTACGTCGGGCTGCCTCTCGCTGTGGAATTCGCGCGCGAAGGCTTTTATGTTACAGGAATAGACGTCAGCGCTGATAAAGTTAAAAAGATCAACGCCGGGAAAAACTACATCCAGGACGTTGACAGCAAGCTTCTGAAAAAACTCGTCAAAGAAAAAAATCTGTCCGCGACAACCGATTTTACTGTGATGAAAAAAATCGATTGTGTGTCTATCTGTGTTCCCACTCCTTTAAGCAAAACCGGCGACCCGGATATTTCTTACATGATTGCCGCCCGTGACGCTATTCTGCCGCATATAAAATCTCCTTTGCTTTTCGTGCTTGAAAGTACAACATACCCCGGCAGTACTTACGAACTGATAGTTACAAAAATGGTAGAGAACGGTTTAAAAGTCGGGAAAGATATTTTCATCGCGTTTTCACCGGAAAGAGTTGATCCCGGCAACCCTGTATATAAAACTCACAACACTCCGAAAGTTGTCGGCGGAGTTACAAAACAATGCACAAAACTCGCAACTGCTTTGTACAGTTCTATAATACAAACAATTGTGCCTGTTTCTTCCGAAACAACAGCCGAAATGACAAAACTTCTGGAGAATACTTTCAGAAGCATAAATATAGGACTTGTAAACGAAGTGGCGATTATGTGCAAATATCTCGGCGTGGATGTCTGGGAAGTTATCAAAGCCGCAAGCACAAAACCTTTCGGCTATACTCCTTTTTTCCCCGGACCAGGACTTGGCGGACATTGTATTCCTATCGACCCGCTTTACCTTTCCTGGAAACTGAAAACGCTTAACTACAGGGCAAGATTTATCGAGCTTGCCGACGAAGTTAATACCTCAATGCCTGAACACGTTTTGACTTTGATTTGTGATGCTTTAAACACTAAGAAAAAAAGTGTCAATGGTTCAAAAATTCTTGTGCTCGGAATGGCCTACAAAAAAGATATAGATGACATGAGAGAATCTCCGGCAATAACTATTTGTGAACTTCTTTTGCAGCGCGGCGCCAAAATAAGCTATCATGATTCTTATATACCCGAATGCCGCCTTGACGAGAAACCTTTTAAGTCATTAAAACTGACTCCTGCGGAAATCAAGAAAGCCGACTGTGTTGTAATTCTTACCGGGCATACAAATGTAGATTATAAAGAAGTAGTAAAGAACTCTAAACTTGTTGTAGACACTCGCAACGCGACAAAAGGCATTAGAAGAAAGAATATTATTAGATTATAAAAGCCCCCTTTCTTAAAGGGGGAGGGGGATTTGTTTGAAAACCGAAACTTGTTATTTAGGACTCGGAAGCAACATCGGGGACAGGCTGAAGAACTTGCAAAACGCCGTAAAGCTTCTTGAAAAAAATGATTTGGCGCCAACTTGTTTTTCGGCAATTTATGAAACTTCTTATGTAGGTAAACACAGCCCGCAACCGAATTATTTAAACGCCGCAATCGGCATAAATTGCGTGCCCGGCGAATGCTCGGGCAGATTGCAACCGACAAAAATAGTTGATTGCTGCCTCAAAATAGAGAACGAACTGGGAAGAAAAAAAGTCAACCGTGAAGACCCCAGGATTATAGATATAGACTTGCTGCTTTGCGGAAAAATTATCAACAAAGTAGAAAAAGCCATTGTTCCGCATCCAAGAATGCATGAAAGGCTTTTCGTGCTTACCCCATTGAAGGAAATTGCAGGCAATAAAATTAATCCTGTGCTTAACAAAACTATTGAGGAGCTTTATTATGATTGCTTAAATAAGTCGGAAGAAAAAGTAAAACTTTTCGCGCCGGCTTATACATTGCAAAATTATTGACAAAAAAATTCTATTATGTTAAAATTGTGCAACTAAAAGGGAACGCGTTCCTTTTTAGTAAAGCTAAAATGGAATTAACAGGATTAAAAGTATTAATAATATGGTTTTTAAAAGAATTCTTAATATTGCATTGCCGCCCGGTCAATCTACTTTTTTGTGGGGAGCAAGAAAAACCGGGAAGACTACCTTTTTAAGACGGAATTTTTCCGATAGTGTTTATTATGATTTTCTTAAAACCGACTTGTTTGTTGAATTCTCAAAAAAACCGGCTTTGTTAAGAGAAGAATTGCTTGCAATGCCTCCGAAGAAGTTAAATAAACCAATTATTTTAGATGAAGTTCAAAAAGTTCCTATGCTCCTTGATGAAGTTCATTGGCTTATAGAAAATAAAAGGTTAAATTTTATTTTATGCGGTTCCAGCGCCAGAAAATTAAAAAGAGGACACGGAAATCTACTTGGCGGAAGGGCATGGCGATGCCAAATGCTTCCGTTAACTACTTTGGAAATAGAAAAATTTAACTTGCTGAAAGCTCTGAATAATGGGTTGATTCCTTCACATTATTTACAAAAAAACTGTAAAAAATCCTTGAAAGCTTATGTTGTTGATTACTTAAAAGAAGAAATTTTTGCCGAAGGATTAACTCGTAACATTGCCGCATTCTCAAATTTTCTTGACACTGTCGGATATTCTCATGGAGAACTGATAAATTACTCTAACATCTCAAGAGAATGCGGAGTTGACGCAAAAAGCATTAAGGAATATTTTCAAATTCTTCAGGACACTATGCTTGGTTGTTTAATATACCCTTTTAAAAAACGACAGGAACGACAAGTTATCACAAAAGCTCCAAAATTTTATCTTTTTGATGTCGGCGTCGCTGGTTTCCTTTCGAAAAGAACTATTGAAGAAGAAAAAGGAGCAGAATTCGGGAAAGCTTTTGAACATTTTATTCTTATGGAAATTCTGGCTTACAGAGCTTACAAAGATCTGGATTTTAGAGTTGATTTCTGGAGAACTAAAACCGGCCAGGAAGTAGATTTTATTCTTGGTAATGGCGAAGTCGCCGTAGAAGTTAAAGGTAATAAAAAAGTTGACAATACTGATTTAAAACATCTAAAATCTTTTTCGGAAACCTATTCTCCAAAAAAAAGTTTTATTGTTTGTAACGAAAAAAGAAAAAGGCTGTGTGGGAAAACAGAAATTATTCCTTACAAACTTTTTTTGGAAAATTTATGGAGTGAAAAAATTATTACTTGAAAATTGTAAATTGAAATTTAAAAATTTAAGATTAAAAACCAAAAATGCTTTTTACTTCTTCATCACCACATATTAGAACTACTGACTCTGTAAAAAAAATAATGTGGGGAGTGGTTATCGCACTCCTCCCAACTTGTATTTACAGTGTCTGGATTTACGGAACGTATTCCGCATTACTGATAGCAATCTGCGTTGCAACGGCGGTAATTACTGAAGCGACAATTCAAAAATTCAGGGGTGTGCCTGTTACTATCAGCGACGGAAGTGCTGTTATTATGGGCATGCTCGTCGCATGCAACATTCCGCCGACTATTACATGGTGGATTCCTATAATCGGAACTTTTGTAGGCATGGCTATCGCGAAACATTGTTTCGGCGGACTAGGTTTTAATATTTTTAATCCCGCTCTCATTGCCAGAGCTTTTCTGCTTGCCGCTTATCCTAAAGATATGACAACCTGGAAAATTATCGGAAAAGCCGCCCAAGTGGACGCTACAACTACTGCCACTCCGCTGGGAATGCTGAAAGAACATGGTTACGAGCGCTTGGTAGCAGCTTTCGGGGGTGACAAACTTGAACTTTATAAAGAAGCCTTCCTCGGAAATATCGGCGGGTGCATAGGTGAAACTTCCGCGCTTTTTATTCTTGCCGGAGCAGTTTTTATGTTGGTTAGGAAAATTATCACTTGGCATATTCCCGTGGCTTTTCTCGGAACTCTTGCTTTATTTACCTTTATATTCGGTAGCGACCCGATTTTCGCGATATTTGCAGGCGGCGCTATGCTTGGCGCGTGCTTTATGGCTACCGATATGGTTACAAGCCCGCTTAACAAAAAAGGGCAAATTATTTTCGGCTGCGGTTGCGGACTTATTACTTTTATAATCAGAAAATACGGCGGGTATCCTGAAGGAGTTGCCTATTCGATTTTATTAATGAATTCAACTGTTCCGCTTATTGACAGTTATTTTCCAAACAAAGTCTTTGGAACAGGCAAGAAAAAATAAATCCGGATTTTTTATTGCAAATTGCAAATTGTTAATTTTTAATTGCTAATTGGGTTGGTGCGCCGACCTTTTACCTTTTGCTTTTGACCTTTAGACCTTTGACTTATAAAAAAACATTATGAAACAGATTTTGCATTACGCTTTAGTTCTGTTTATTATCGCCAGTGTGGCGGGAATGGGGCTTTATGGCGTTAACTCCGCCACTTTGAAAAAGATAAAAGAATCCGAAAGAAAGACTCTCGCCGAAGGGCAAAAATTCGCTTTTCCGGAAGGCGTTTCTTTCAGCAAACCAAAAGTTTTCAAGGTTGAAGGAAAAGACGAAATTTATTACGAAGTCTTCGATGAAAATAAAAAAGTGATAGGCTACGAAGTTCTTTATTCTGTGCAGGGATACCAGTCTTTAATTAAAGTTCTTACAGGAATTACTCCTAAAGGAAACATAAGAGCAATTAGAGTTTTAAGCCAGGCGGAAACTCCCGGGCTTGGTGCAGAAGTCGATGCTATTCCCTCTTCAGAAACTTTGTGGCAGGTTATTGGCAGCTGGTTCGGCATGAAAAAACCGGACATCAAGCCACAGCTTGTTCCCGCTTTTCAGGCGCAATTTGAAAACAAAACTATTGCTGATTTAAAAGTTGTAAAAGTAAAAACAGACAAAAATATAGAGGCTATTTCCGGTTCAACAATTACAAGCGCTGCAGTTACAAAATGCGTCCGCGTTCCCGCGGAAGCATTCGTAGAATCAGTAATCGGTAAAAGTCCCCCTTTGAAGGGGGATTGAGGGGGATGTTATTCGGTATTCAGTAGCCGCGGATTGCTATCCGCGTAGATTATCGGTATTCGGTAATTTTTCGTGTTTTTAGTGTTTTTCGTGGTTAAATAATAAAACTTATTTCGTGGTATGTTTAAAGAATTTTTAAAAGGTTTTTGGGAAAAAAATCCCGTGTTTGTTCTCGCGCTCGGACTTTGCCCGACGCTTGCTGTAACTACCAGCGTTAAAAACGCTATCGGCATGGGTGTTTCTACCATCTTCGTTTTGACTATGTCAAACGTGATTATTTCTCTTGTAAAAGGCGCAATACCTGACAGGATCAGAATCCCCTGCTATATTATTGTAATAGCGTTTCTTGTTACAGTTGTTGATTTAGTTCTTGCAGGGTTTTTCCCTGAAATCAGCAGTTCGATTGGCCTGTTTATAAAGCTGATAGTTGTCAACTGCATTATCCTGGGCCGCGCTGAAGCCTTTGCTTCAAAAAACAATGTCATCCGGTCTCTGCTTGACGGATTGGGAATGGGGATAGGTTTTTTGATAGCATTAATTATTATCGCGGCTTTCCGCGAAGTGCTTGGCGCTAATAAATTCTTCGGATTTGAAGTTTTTGTCGGCTGGAGGCCTATTGGTATTATGGTTCTCCCAGCAGGCGCGTTTCTGACTATGGGACTGATTCTTGGCGCTATGAATCTTCGCAGGAAGAAGTAGAATTCAGTATTCAGTTTTCGGTTTTTGTACTTCGTCAAGATTATGAAAAAATATGTAAATAGTTTCAAGGAGCTTGAAGTTTATAAGTTGGCACGAAAATTAACTCGGAGAGTTTATGAATTAACTAAAAAGTTTCCTAAAGAAGAGTTATACTCTTTAACAGATCAATTCCGTAGAGCATCAAGATCGGTTGGCGCCAGCATTGCTGAAGCTTGGGGAAAGAAACGGTACGAAGCCCATTTTATCAGCAAACTTACTGATTCCGACGCTGAACAATTGGAAACTCAACACTGGACTGGAGTTTCATTTGAGTGTGAATACCTTATAAAAGACAAAGCTATTGAATTGAATGAAATGTGTTTAGAAATAGGCAGAATGCTTAATTCTATGATAGACAAAGCTGAAACCTTCTGCAATCCTGAACGCCGACACTGAACACTGAACACTGAACACTGAACACTTAAAAAGATATGACTTTCACAACAACATTACTCATAATTCTTTCCGCGGTACTGGTAAATAACTTTATTTTTTCCAAGTTCCTCGGGCTGTGCCCTTATGTCGGCGTGTCAAAAGACAGGCAGTCGGCTATTGGAATGGGGCTTGCCGTTATTTTTGTAATGACAATGGCAAGCGTGGCTTCATGGGCAATTTATCATTTCTTTCTTTTCCCCAGCAAAGCAAATCTTTTATTTAAAATTTTCGGTGGGGACTTAAAAAATTATGACCTGACATTTCTGCGGACACTTTCTTTTATTCTTGTTATAGCTACACTCGTTCAGTTTGTAGAAATGGTCATCCAGAAAGTAAGCCCGGGGCTCTATTCCGCTTTAGGAATTTATTTACCTTTGATCACAACAAATTGCGCGGTTCTTGGTGTTGCCCTTTTAAATATAGACGGCCTGGTAATCAATGGCATCCAACTTGGGTACGGACACCCGGGCAGCTTTATCTTTGCCGTAGTTCAGGGGTTTGGCGCCGGGATAGGGTTCACTATAGCCCTCGTTTTAATGGCCGGGATCCGGGAAAGGCTGGAACTCGCAGACGTCCCCGAACCTCTTCGCGGAATGCCAATCACTTTTATCACCGCGGGCCTTATCGCTATCGCTTTTATGGGGTTTATAGGGCTGGTTAAGTAAAACAGGACTGACCCGATTCCGAGCTTTGACGGGCAAAGTAAAATCTGTTCTGGATTTTTTTTAATCTGAGTAAAATAATGATTTACTATAAGATAGCATATGTCTGCAAAACCAATTTACAATTTTTTTATGAGTTTACCAACTTCGTCTTACGAAAAGCCAACTATAATAATTTATAATCCGCCATAATAAAAGCTGAAAATATATTTTTCAAAGAGCAATAAATTTTCGCAAACGAAAATTTATACAGGCAATGGAATTTCTATATGTTTTCCTGTTGCTTCATTAAGAACGGAAAATTCCGCGCCTGATTTTTCGGAAAAAAGTTGTTTGTTAGCATTTAAAAATTCTAGTCCATAAAGAGTTCCATCTTTCCCAATATCAACAATTATTTCTTCGCCAATCTTTATAGAATTAACATTTTTAGTTTTTTTGGCTAATCGAAGATAAGCAATATTATACCTTGAATCATACGAAATATTCATATCAGTTTATTAGAAAAAGGTTAAAAATATTTTACAATAACAGTTATTACAACCCACTTATTATCTTCCTTTACCGCAACAGCTTCTATTTGTTTAGTATTATAAAAATAACCGTTCCAATGATTATTATAATTAAAGTTGCAACGAAAAGCCGTTCGGTCAAATTTTGCCGGAAACTTTTCTCAATTGAGAATCGTATCAATTACTTCATTCGGCATTGCACCGCGTTCTTTCATTCTATCCGAGGCGTGTGGATGTATAATAACGGATTTTTTTGCATTTAGTATATGAAAAAATTATTTATTCAAAAATATTATAACATGTTATATTTTAAAAGTAAATTCTTTATTAGTTTGCAATGTTTTTATATCATTTTTTTTATTTATTGAAATACTTTCCTGTAAATCCTGTCAAAAAAATTGCATAATTTTAGCGAATTTTGTATTATATATTTATTAGAAGTATAAATTATTTAAATCTATTGAATATTAATATTTATTTAAGAAAATGAAAATTGTGAAATCTAACGAAATAAGAAAAATATTTTTAGATTTTTTTGAGAAAAACGGGCATACTCGTGTCGACAGTTCTCCTGTCGTTCCGCAAAACGACCCTACTTTGCTGTTTGCAAACGCGGGTATGAACCAATTCAAGAACGTGTTTGTAGGGCTGGAAAAGCGTCCTTATTCCAGGGCGACTTCATGTCAGAAATGTATTCGCGCGGGCGGAAAACATAACGACCTTGACAACGTCGGCAAAACTCCCCGGCACCATACTTTTTTTGAAATGCTTGGCAACTTCTCTTTCGGAGATTACTTTAAAAAACAAGCTATAGACTTCGGCTGGGAATTGCTCGTTAAAAAACTTGGAATCCCCGAGGAACACCTCTGGGCCTCAGTCTTCGATGAAGATGAAGAAGCAGAAACTTTATGGAAAAATTATTTGCCGGAATCCCGAATCGTTAAACTAGGAAAAAAAGATAACTTCTGGGAAATGGGTGATACAGGGCCTTGCGGGCCTTGCTCAGAAATCCATATCGACCTGCGTTCTTTTCTCGGAGGTTGTAATCCTAATGAATTGTCGTTTGACGACGACCAATGCCTGGAACTCTGGAACCTGGTTTTTATGCAGTTCAACCGCCACGAAGACGGCAGCATGGAACCGTTGCCGAATCCAAGCGTTGACACAGGGGCCGGCCTTGAGCGCCTCGCTTCAGTTTTGCAAAATAAACATTCTAATTATGAAACAGACTTGTTTACCGGTCTAATTAAAAAAGTCGAAGAACTTTCAGGCGTAAAATATGTTCCGTTGGAATTTTACGGTGAAACCCCCATGACACCCGAAGAACTTGAAGCGGGTATGCCTCACAGGGTAATCGCCGACCATGTCAGGACACTCGCGTTTGCCATTTCCGACGGCGCGGTGATTTCTAACGAGGGCAGGGGTTACGTTTTGAAGCGGATTCTCCGCCGCGCTTCGCGTTACGGCAGGCGCATAGGCATAGAAAAACCTTTTCTGACGGAATTGCTGCCAATTCTTATAAACAACTTTTCTGAAGTTTATCCCGCGCTAAATGAGCGGAAAGAGCATATAGAAAACCTGATAAAATTAGAGGAAGAAAAATTCGGAGCAACGCTCTCTACAGGCATCGAGCTTTTCAACAATATTATCGAAAAAAGCGAAAAGAATGTAACCCAAATCTCTGATTTGAAAATTATTTCCGGCAAAGACGCTTTCAAACTTTACGATACTTACGGTTTTCCGCTTGACATTACACAGGACATGGCGCGGGAACTCGGCTGGGAAGTTGACATCGCTGAATTTGAAAATGAATTGTCAAAACAGCGGGAAAGAGCCAGGGCTTCCAGAACAGTTGCCGGCCCGAAACTGTCGAAAATTTATAATGACATTTATCAAAAATTCGGGGATACAAAATTTGTCGGATACCTGAAAAACGAAGCTAATAGCTCTATAGTTGCGCTTCTTGACAGCGACGGAGAACTTTGCGATTCTCTTTCCGATAATGATGAGGGATGGATGGTTGTTAAAGAAACTCCCTTTTACGGTGAAAGCGGCGGCCAGGAAGGCGATGCCGGAACCGTTACTTCCGAAAAAGCTGCAGCGGAAGTTACTGACGTTCAGCGCCCGGTTCACAATCTTTTCGCCCATAAAATAAAAGTGTCAAACGGAACTTTTAAAGTTAAGGACAAAGTTAGCCTGGAATTAAATACAGATTATCGCGCGGCGGTTAAGCGGCATCATACTGCCACACATCTTTTTCACGCGGCGCTTCACAATATTGTCAGCTCCCACGCGACCCAGGCGGGCTCTTCAGTAAACAACAAACGGCTTCGTTTCGATTTCCATCATCATACCGCCCTAACTCAAGACGAAATCGAAGAAATAGAAAGTATGGTGAACTTTGAAATCATGAAAAACTCCCCTGTCGCAGTAATTGAAACAACAATTGAAGAAGCAAAAAAAGCCGGCGCAATGATGCTTTTTGACGAAAAATACGGCGAAACTGTCCGTATGATAAAAATCGCGGATTACAGTGCTGAACTTTGCGGAGGAACTCATGTTTCCCGGACAGGCGACATCGGCGGATTTATTATTACAAACGAATATGCTATTGCCGCCGGAATTCGCCGCGTTGAAGCTGTCTGCGGAATGGAAGCCATTAACGAAATCCTGCGCGAACGCAGGATTCTTAAAGAAGCCACTTTAATTTCCAACGTAAAAGACAATGAATTGCCGCAACGGCTCCGTAACCTTATTGATGAAAACAAAAAACTAACAAAGCAGCTTAAAACTTCGCAAGCAATCAACCCTTCGGACTACGCTAAAAAAGTTCTTGCCGGTAAAAAGGAAGTTGGCGGAACAAATTTGATAGTCGCGAACCTTGGAGAACTAAAAGCTGACGACTTGAGAAAAGTAGGCGACATTATAAAATCGAAATTAGAAAGTTACGTGATAGTTTTTGGAGCGAAAGCAGGCGAAAAATGTGTCTTTCTTTCAATGGTCAGCGATGACCAGGTCAAAGCCGGAAAACACGCCGGAAACATCATTCGCGAGGTGGCAAAGACAGCCGGCGGCGGCGGCGGCGGAAAACCCGCCATGGCTCAAGCCGGCGGAAAAGATTTTAAGAAAATCGACGAAGCTCTTGGAATTGTTGAGAAAATAATTGCAAATTAGCGCCCCTTAAAAAAGGTGGCGTGGGGGTTGTTTTAATTTATAAATTATTAACTTCAACCGGCGGGTTTATAGTGAAAAAAATAACAAATAATACAATTTTGACGGAATTAGGATATTTTGTTTCTTTTCGCAAGAAAATCAAAAAAGAAAAACTTCCGCATATAAGTAAAGAGTTTTCATATTTACATTTTAATAATACATTTTTTCCTGAAACATATAAAAAAAAGGATGAAATCCTTTTTTTTGAACTAATTTATCTTGTTAGTCATATTTTGTTAAAAGCAGGTTTCATAATAGAAAATAAAATTGTAAATGAAATTATAATCAAAAATATAGGAATCTATCTTTACGGTTCTACAATGTACGAGCAAGATAAAGGTAGAATCCCCTCAGAAATGTTTGATTCAATATACGAGAAATATCCCCAAAAAAATTTAATTGATTATATATTTAATTGGGTTACTTCTTTTTTTGAGTTTTCTTCTTTCGACATCAAACTTTATTCCTATGTTTGTTGTAAATCTTTAATTGATTCCGCAATCATTTCAAGCAAAGGGGGCCTGCCTGTCGACAATAAGCTCTCGGGTGAATTATCTTGGGGAAACCCCGATGATAATGATGAAATCATGAATAATGATATGGATGATGCTTTTGAAGATTTGTTTGGTTCTGAAGAAGAATTAGATGATTTATATGATAATGAATTGAATAAAATTGATCAAATTAACGAATATTTAGCCAGAGTTAATTCTTCAGATTCCGTTGCCACAAGAAGAAAATTGTTTAAAGAAGCAATTGAAAAGTTTCCGGATTGCGTTGAATTGCGTTTGTTTTCAGCGAATGAATATACTTCTCTAAACAAGAAAATTAAAATCTATGATGAAACATTAGAATTAGCAAAAAAACAGATTGGCAGCGAAGAATATTTTAAAGAACTGGAAGAGGAAAAAGCTTTCTGGGGGGTAGTGAAAACCCGCCCTTATATGTGCGCCTTATTTGAAAAAGCTGAAACATTATATTGTTATGAACGTTATGGGCAGGCTGCGGATATTTGGCGTAGAATGTTGGAATTATGCCCAAATGACAATCTTGGAGTAAGAACTTATTTGCTGGAATTTTTGCTTTATATCGAAGAATGGGAAGCAGCGAAAAAATTGTTGTTTAGTTACCCGGAATGTATTTTACCTGACTTTATCTGGACTAATATTATGCTGAAACTTGAAAGTGGGCAAATTAATGAGGCAAAATCTCTTATTGAGCAAGCTGTAAAAATGAATAAACATATCTCCAAACTCCTGTTGAATAAAAAAAAATATCTGCCTGATTTTCCCGACACGGTAACTTTCGGCTCTAAACACGAAGCCGAATTGTATTGCGGGCGCTTTAAAACATTCTGGAGCAAAGAAAATCTTGAAAAATTAAAAACAATACTGGCAGAACTTTATATGTAAGGTTCTTCTCCCAATGAGTTAGATGGATTTTAGATTGATTGCGAGTGTGAAGTGGCCGTCCTCACCGAGAACGGCTACAGAAGATTGCAAGGAATAAATTTAGCGAACACGTTGCAGCTGACCTCGCTGAGGTCGGCAGATACATATACCGTCCTCACCGAGAACGGCTATAAATGTTTTGACAACCAAAAATTATACAAAGAGTTTATTAATTTTTGCTTAAATCTTAATTAATAATTGGGGAAGAAAATAACTTCCCCCCCAAAAAAGCCATTGAGCCATTTTTATCCCAACGGGATTAATTATGAAATCCCGGCATTCGCCGGGCATGGCGCCCCGGGAAAAAATAATAAATTGTCGTGTCAACAATAAGGTGTCGGCAAAAATTGTAGCCAACGATTGCTATCGGTTTTTCGGAATTAACCAATTTCGCCGGAAACGCGGATACAAACGCGGATAGCAAGCCGCGGCTACATCTAATTTTGATTTTTACGTTTTTTCATTGTCGCATGAACAACCGAAAACCGGTTTATTCTGTGGATGAAGTTGCACATATTGTTTATATTCACAGAACCAGAACGCATTTTGGGAAATAATATTAACTTTCAATTACATTATTAAACTTATGAACGGAAAATCTTTGAATGTTGTTGATGATAAAATTGAAAATCTGAGAAAAGTTCTGCCGGAGGCTTTTTCCGAAAATAAAATAATTTTAGTATAATTTTCGACTTGAAATTGAAAATTAGAGAATTGGTTCTTTACCTTTATTCTTTTAACCTTTAAATCGCGGATAGCAATCCGCGGCAACAAAAAAATTATGAACGTACCTCTTTTAGATTTAAAAGCTCAATATGCTCCTATTAAAGAAGAAATAATGGCGGAAGTAAACGCCGTTTTTGATTCTCAATACTTTATTATGGGGCCAACTGTTTCCAACTTTGAAAAAAAATGCGCAGAATATATCGAAGCTGATTTCGCACTTGGAGTTTCTTCGGGCACCGATGCGCTTGTTATCGCGCTGATGGCTTTGGACATAAAACCCGGCGATGAAATCATTACAACGCCTTATACTTTTTTCGCGACGGCAGGTTCTATCGCGAGACTTGGCGCTAAACCTGTTTTTGTAGATATTGAACCGAAAACTTATAATATTGACGTCAGCAAAATTGAAGCTGCGGTTACGGAAGAAACTAAAGCAATAATTCCGGTTCACCTTTATGGCCAGTGTGTTGATATCGACCCGATAATAGAAATCGCGGTGAAAAATAAATTAGATATAATTGAAGACGCGGCGCAGGCTATCGGCTCAAAAAACAAAAATCGAAACGCGGGAACTTTCGGAACTTTCGGGTGCTTTTCTTTTTTCCCGTCAAAAAATCTCGGCGGCGCCGGTGATGGCGGACTCGTTACTACTAACGATAAAGAACTTTATGAGAAACTTGTTAAGCTCCGCAACCACGGAAGCCATCCGAAATATTATCATGCTATGGTAGGCGGAAACTTCCGGCTTGACGCTTTGCAGGCTGCCGTTTTAAGCGTCAAACTTAAATATTTGAATGAGTGGCACGAAGGCAGAAAAAGAAACGCGGAGTTTTATGACAAAGCTTTTGCCAATGTCCCGGAAGTAGTTACACCCGTGGTTTTACCGGAAAATTATTCGATTTATAACCAGTATGTGATTCGCGTGCCTGAACGCGACAAAGTTATCACAAAATTAAAGGAAGCGAATATCGGCTGCGAAATTTATTATCCTGTTCCGCTACATTTGCAGGAATGTTTTTCTTACCTCGGATATAAAGAAGGAGATTTTCCTGAATCGGAAAAAGCCGCGAATGAAACTCTGGCAATTCCAATTTATCCTGAACTTACCGACGAGCAGAAACAATATGTTGTTGATACGGTTTTGATGTAGGATACACTTCCAGCGTGTCAATTTTGCGTTCCTCTGACAAGTCAGTTTATTAATTAGTCGTCCCATAAAAACCTATTTTTGGTAATAATAATGGGACTTTTTCGCCTTATCGCCTTGTAATCTGACTTTCCCCGATGTAGAAATTGGAGCAGGTTAAGGGCCGCCTAATTAGGCGTTACTCGAAAAGGTAGTAAAGCAGGACGTCCCGGCCTGCTTATTCCACGAATGCTGATTACGCCGTATAATTGCGAATAAGTATATCACCGGACAAACAGTCCTGGAAGTCCTGTTTTACTAATTTTAACATTCTCGGTAATTATAAAATACTGCCAAATTCCCAGGACAATTATAATTCCTATAACAGCTGCGGCGCAAAGGAATTCAACAAGGCCGAAACCGCTATTCCAAGTTCCGTTGCGTGGCAGGTTGGAAGCCTGCCCTACATTATCATTATTTTCTCGGGTGAGCTTTTTCATAAGCTTTCTTCAGCCTTTCAGGTGTTATGTGAGTGTAGATTTGCGTCGTCGATAAGCTAACATGCCCCAGCAGCTCCTGAACACATCTTAAATCAGCGCCTGCGTCAAGCATGTGTGTCGCGAAACTATGCCGTAGAACGTGAGGCGTAACTGTTGTAGGAATTCCTGCAAGTTTCGCGGATTTGTTAATCATTCTTTGGATACTCAAAGCTCCGAGCTTATTTCCAAACTTATTTCTGAAAACGGGTGAGTCTTTTTCTTTTCCGATATAATTTGCATCGTCAAAATAATTTAGAAGAGCTTTTTTGGCGGGTTTTCCAAGCAAGACCATTCTTTCTTTATTCCCCTTTCCTATCACGCGAATAATTTCCTCGTCCATTTGAAGCTGGGAATGTTTTAAGTTTACAAGTTCAGAGATTCGCATTCCGGCGCTGTAAAGAACTTCAATAATAGCGCAGTCCCGTTTGCCTTTTGTTGTATTAGTGTCGGGCACATCCAAAAGTTTTTCAATTTCGCTAACTGTAAGAAATTTCGGCAACGGCTTGCTAAGTTTCGGCGCAGAAAGCCCGTCTGTAGGAACTCGGTCGATAATCCCCTGCCTGTACAAATATTTAAAGAAAGACTTGAGGGAAGAAAGTTTCCGGGCTACGCTCCTTCGCGCCGCGCCGCTAACAAGAACCTGCGACAAAAAATCACGCACTTCCGACGCTGCAATATTTTTTATGTCGGTAAGAAAAATATTATTAATAAGTTCCAAAAAACCGCGGAATTGTTTAAGATCCCTTTCGTAATTAGTGTAAGTATGGCCGCTGTATTGCTTTTCATGAAGCAGGTAATTAAGAAACTTTTTTTGAGCGGCGGAAAAGGTCATTAAGAGGGTTCAGGGTTCAGGGTTCAGGTTTAGAAGACTTAAAGGGCTTAAAGGACTATAAGGAGACAAGCATCCAATTTCAAGTTTCCAATATCAAATCAATTAATAATTATTATCCGCGTTTTTCAGCAGAGGAGCTGCAGCATCTTTTTCAGATAAAATTACTTCATCAGCCGGAACCGGCCAGTCTATACCAATGTCAGGATCATTCCACGCTATACCGCGCTCATGTTCCCTGGAGTAAAAATTCGTGCATTTATAGTGAAATTCAGCAATATCACTTAAAACACAGAACCCATGGGCAAAACCCGGTGGAACATACATAGACAATTTGTTTTCAGCGGAAAGAATTTGACCTACCCATTTTCCGTAATAAGGGGAGTTTTTACGAATATCTACCGCTACATCGAGAACTTCTCCGCGAAAAACGCGGACAAGTTTCCCCTGCCCGTAAGGGGCAAGTTGATAATGAAGCCCGCGCAAAACCCCGCGCGAAGAGCTACTCATGTTATCTTGAACAAATTCTGCGTCAATTCCGTTTTCAGCAAAAACGTTTTTCCGGTAACTTTCCATAAAGTAACCGCGGTCGTCGCCGAGAATTTTTGGCTCAAGCACTAAGACATCAGGTATTTCAAGAGGAATAAAATTCATAAATTCAATTAAGTTTTTCGAGTTTGATACCGGTAAATTCACCTGTAGATGAAACATTTCCATAGCCCATATGGACATAAATTGTCGCGGGGCCGTTAACTGTATTTGTAAAAACAAGTTCTTTTTTCCACCAGTTATTAAATTCAGAAGTCCAGACTAATTGTTTTTCTTTTTGAGGCGGAAGATAAAAACCTATTCTTCCGCCAAAAATGGTTGCTGAGTCGTTAGTTATAACCGAGCGGGCCGAGCCGGTTAATCTGTAAACACTTCCTGAAGAAACTTTAGCTAACTGTTGCACGCCAATCAGGTTTTTGCCTGGATTTTCTATTCTCAAGTAATTGTATTTTCCGTTTTTTCCATCAGAAATAAGAACTGAAACTTTATTGCTGTAATTACCCGCGTTTCCCCAGAAGCTCCAATTATCTAATCCATTTCTAAAACTTCCGTTTTTTAGAATGGAAATCGGCGCAGAATGAATAGTATTATAGTTTGCAGCCGAACAACCTAAAAGACATATCAATAAAAAAATAAAAAGAAATACGTTTTTCATAAAATAATATCCACGCAGGAAGCGTGCGTTACATTTTAAAAAGATAAAGTAGTAGTTTTTTCTCCGTTTCTTTTCAGGACTTCGCCTTCTCCAAGTTCCCAACCTAAGCTTGTAGAATAAACAGAAGGATCAACCAAAGTTTTAGCAGTAGCGCCGTCAAAAAGTTCAACCTCGAGGCACAGGTTTCTGATTTTATACGCATCCCCTGTTTTATCTAAAATAGAGATATCGTTATTAAAAGAAATTTTCTCCAGCAGTTTCCATGGAATTTCAATTTTAGTTGAAAACCACATAGAAAGAGGTGGAGGGCTTGAAGGAAGCTTTCCAATTTCAGCTCCGTTAAGAAGCACTCTTTTATCCGCGTATTTTCCCCCGTTTACATCAAAGATATCCACTTTTAACCATGCAGAACTTATCGTTCCAAGCTGCGATTCTATAAGAGCTCTTTTCCCTCTAATTAAAGCGCTTTCAACGTTGAGAGTAACATCATCTTTCTGTATAACTTTTTGCGAGTCGCAGAAATAGTTTTGAGAAATCGGAAAAGGTTTGCTTCCAATATCAACGGGAGTTATAGATTCGTGGCAAATTAAAATCTTTGTTGAATTTAACTTTACTTTATTCTTTAAATAAACAGAAACTTTGACATTTTTGGCTTCAGAATCTATTCCCATTAACCCTATAAAGATATCATTTGTTCCCTTTATGCAGTTAACTTCCACCAGCCTCCAACCATCCCCGCCTATAGACTTCGGAACAATTGCGTTATCATTAATTGAAGCGACAGCAGAAGCGCCGCCGTTATAATTATAAACAACCTGAAGAGAACTTTCAACTTTTTCCGGAACAAAAACCGAGCAGTGAGAAACACCAAATTCATTAATATTAACGGAGAGAATATCAGATTTCGCCGGTTTTTTTACAAATTTAATCAAGTTAACAGTCCATAATTTATCGTTTTTCTTTTCCGAATAAATATCTTTTCCGTGAATTGAAGTAACCGGAACGGGAGAAACGATATCAAAGCTTTTAATGCCTTCAGGCAAAGAAACAAGATATTCGATTTCATCTTCAAAGCTTTTTGTAAGTTCCGCTCGGACTCCTATCGGAACAGGTTTTTCTAAATCGGGGAAAGATTCTATCTGCACTACTCCTTCAGGAGGAATGCCAATGTTTTGGTTGTTTTCACAGTCGACAGTTTCATGCCATGGATAAACTATTTCACAATATTTGTTAGAAAATCCCAAACTCTTAACATTAACATTTGTAGAATTCAGTTGGGGATTTCGCAGGCTGACGTAACTTTTGCCGTCTGCTTCTCCTTTGTATCCGAACAGTTCGCCTTTTGAAGGGTCGCCGAGAATAAAACGGGAGTTTACCATAAGCTTATCAAGAGACTTTGCCCATTTCAGCCCTCGTGAAAGAAGCTTCCAGCGGAAGTCTGTAATTCTTTCCGGCGAAATATAAAGTTCTCTCAGCAGGGTTCCTCTTCCGAGGTAATTCATAAGATGGTTTGCCCACCCTTCATCATCTTCCTCGGTCAGATTATAAAGGTTGTGCCTGGCGTCAACGATTCCATGAGTCATTAATGCTGATATTGGAAAGAGATTACTTTTGTTATTTACAATATCATATACCGCAGCATCCCTGTAATTCATTTCAAAAACGCTGCCGCGGGAAGCGGGGAAAGTTTTGTCGAAGTCGTGGTCTTTCCCTCCCATCCAAATTACGTCACAGTATTTCAGCCAGAATGGGCTTGGCCACATCCCGCTTGTAACCATTTGAAAAATGTTTGTTTTCAGCCTGGATTCGAATTCCAGAAGTGAAATTAGAGCGTCAACGTTTGCTTCCCCGCTTTGCATTTTATCAGCGAAATGCCCGTGCTGAATTCTCGAACAATCAAAATAATTAAAGTCATGTTTAAACAAATCTATGTCAGCGGTTTTTACAATTTCTTTTAAACGTTTTCTTAGATTTTGGTTAAAGTTAGTTCCCGACATGCAGAAATAAACGTCGCATGCAGATTCGTACCCTTGTTTTTCTCCCCATTTAATATCCAGGCCGACGCCGGTGAAAGGAAGCCACAACCCGGATTGGAATCCTTTAGATTTAATTACATCAAACAAGCCGTGAAGATCTTCAGGGATTTTTTTCAGGTCAGCTTTCCAAATTGATTTTTTGTTCTGCCAGCCGTCATCAACTACAAAACAGTCCAGCTTTGTGTCATAAATCGATAGTTTATTTTTTACAAATTCCGCGGCGGCATAAATATTTTCGGAGACCAGCCTTGAATCGCGCATGTCGCACCACGTGTTATATAACGAAACGGAACGGGGCGGGCGCCTGAAATTATTTATATAATCCCAAAAAGATTGTCTTGCAAAGCCCTTGGAGCCGGTTCCAAAAACAACAGTTTGTAAAGGAAGTTTTTCTCTTTCAAAAATGTAACCCGGAAATTGTCTGAGAATAAGTTTGCCGTCTTCAAAAATATTGCTGGAGGCGGGGCGCTCTAAAGCCGCAAACCATGAATTATTCAAAAACACGGGTTGGCCTCTGCCGCCGTGCTCAAATTCTGCTTCAAGTTTCCAATTTAAATCGTCTGCTTTATCAATTGCGAGAACATTGCCGTAAAATGCTTGAAGCCTTAATTTTCGTTTTATCCAAGGCTTGCCCGGGGTTGCCATAAAGTCAAGGAAGATTCTGCATTTTGAATCCGGATGCTCTAAAACAAGAGTGTCTTTTTTAAGTCCCCTTATCAACCATTTTGCTATGCAATCTGAAGATTTAACAATCTGTCCTTCTCTCACAATAAAAGGAAAAATAACTTTTCCTTTTTCGTCCCTTGCGGTTATATAACCAAGTGAATTAGTAGGCCCTATCCGAAAAATAAATTCTTCGCTTCCGTTCCCAGGAGTTAATTTTTCTCCTGTAACTTTATTTTCTAAGTCTATAGTCTTTAATATGCCATTGCTTATAACCAGGTTCCAAGAGATTTTATTGTTGCCAAAAGAATAGTTGCCGTCCACGGCAGGAACAAATTTCCACCAGACGTAAGACAGTAAGATTACAGTTACAGCAACTAAAATTATCAGATTAATTTTTTTCATTATTTTTTGAAATTTGAAAATTGATTTCAATCATTTCATTTTTGGGCTCACGGCAAAACAATATCTTTAACCCAGCTTTTGTTTTGCAGATACCATTCCACAGATTGTTTTAGGCCATTATTAATATCGATTTTCGGTTCCCAATCTAAAATTTCTTTAGCTTTAGAAATATTTGCCCATGTTTCTTTTATGTCCGCTTTATGGAAAGGCTTGTACTCGAACCGCGCTTTTTTCCCTAAAAGTTCCTCTAACCGGCTAATAATAGTATTAAGCGAAATCGGATTTTGGCCGCCGCCGAGATTAATAATTTCGTATCCTACATTTTTTATTGCTTTAATAGTTCCACGTGCTATGTCATCAACGTATGTAAAGTCCCTTGCCTGGGTGCCATCGCCGAAAAGTTCTATCGGAGTTCCTTCATCTATCCATTTAATAAACCTGAATATGCACATGTCGGGGCGGCCTGAAGGTCCGTAAACTGTAAAATACCTGACAACGGAAATATCAAGCCCGTAAAGGTAATGATGAGCATAGCACATAACTTCCGCGGCTTTCTTCGAGGCTGCATAAGGAGAGATCGGTGTATTTACCGGCAAAGTCTCCACAAAAGGCATCGGCTGCCCCGCGTACAAGGATGAAGTAGAAGCGAGAACCATCTTATTTACTTTATTGTCCTTCATCAATTCCAGGAGATTCAAAGTGCCTACAGCATTTGTCGTCATATAAACATGCGGATTTTCCATGCTGTAACGAACTCCAGCCCTTGCGGCAAGATTAACTACAGCTTCAAACTTAAACTCATCGAAAAGCGGCTTCATAAGTTCAATATTTTCAATGTCGAATTTATGAAAGAGAAATTCCGGATACTTTTTTAGATTCTCCAGCCTGTTCTCTTTTATTCGAACATCATAGTAGTCGTTTACATTATCAACACCAACTACTTTATTTCCCTGCACGAGCAAGAATTCCGCGGTTTTCGACGCGATAAATCCCGCTACTCCTGTTACTAAATAAGTTTTCATAATTTTTTATTTGTTCCTGACACCTGACACCTAATTACTGATTTCCTCCAACTTAATATTAGAAAATTCACCCGTGCTCGCAACTCCGCCATAACCCATATGGACGTAAATAACAGCTATGCCGGAAACCTGGTTTGTAAAAATATGTTCTTTATTCCACCATTTGTTATACTCCCCCATCCAAACCAGCTGCTGTTCTTTCTGAGGCGGGAGGAAAATGGCTATTCTCCCGCCAAAAATTATTTCATCGTCATGCGTACGTGTTGACCTTGCCGTCCCGGACAACCGATAAACTGCGCCGGATTTCATACTTGCCAGCTGCTGCATTCCTATCAAAACAGCATTAGGATTTTCAATTCTTAAAGCTGTATCGAAGTGAGCGTTATCACCAACACTAATTACTTTAACATTTTCAGGCTGATTTTTTGCGTGTTGCCAGGGCTGCCAGTTTTCCTGTCCAGTTTTAAAGGAACTGTTCTTTAACAAATTTTTAAAAACCCTGGTTTCTGGCTCCGGAGGCGCGACTTTTTTTGCCTGCTCGGGCTTTTTTGCTGCTTCGGGGTCTTTGGCAACAGTTGCAGGCTTCTGTGCTTTAGGCTCTTCCTTTTTTTGAACTTTTGGCTTCGGAGCTTTCTTTTCGCGCTTTATAACTTCCGGCTTCGGCTCTCCTCCAGGTTCAACTTGCTGCTTCATAATGAAATTCGGCACAAACCAGTATCGATACCCAAAAAGAGAAATTACTAAAATAATTAAAACAACTAAAATAATAATATTTTTTGTTTTCATTATATTGTCTCCGTTTTTTCAAAATTAAGTTAATCTCAATAATATATATATATAGTTGAATTGACTGATAATTATATCAAAAGTCGGCTCAGATAACAATATGTAGATATTTTGGAAGTATTTTGTTATAATATTAAAAGTATGATTGAAAACAATTTTTTAAAAAATATTTATTTAAAGTTTATTTTATTTTCTTGTTTGCTTTTTCTAATCGGGTGTGAAGTCAGACCAAATGAAGTAGTAAAATCGTTTTTAGATTCGGTAAAAGAAAAAAAATTGCACAACGCAGGAAATTTCTGCACTGCTGAACTTCGTGAGTCTCTTGACAACTTCCCATCGGCATATAAATCTTATATGTACGGAACAAGAATAATTGATTTTAATTTTACCGATTTGCAGAAAACGAAAGAAGGGATGGTTGCGATTGTCAAAGTAAAAGTTGACCGGCCTTGGCCTCCGCCAAAAGATCAAGCCGGGTTATTGTGGGTTTTCTTAAAAAGAATAGACAATAAATGGTATATCAATTCAATTAATATTGATACTTACCTTATAAAATTCAACAAGAAGCCTATTAAAGCTGTAAATCCGAAGATAAATAATGGCAGGCCATTTTGGATTACTGACGAAAAATTTTCCGGAAACTTGCGCGATTTTCTTGTTAAGTACGATAAATATTGTAAAGAATGGGAACAATGATTGGATTTTAGATTTTTGATTTTTGATTTTCAATTTTTTAATTATTATGAAAAAGATTATATTTATTTTGTGTGTTATTTCATTTGTTGTTAGCGCTGAAAACAACAAACCTACCGCCAAAAACGCTCGGAAGCTTAAGTCACCCGAGCTCGAACTTACAATTGAAGAAAAGGTTTATTTGAAAAACAAGCCGGAACTTGAACTTTCCGCAGATAAAGAAGTGATTGAAATTGAGCCTGTGGAAGAAGAGGAAACTCTTGACTTGGAGTTGACGGCAAAAGAAGCACATATAAAAAAGCCGGCGGAAGACGAAGTCCCTCTTTGGAAAGTTATGGCCAGCGGTATGTTGAGAGGTTTTGCTAATATAGCTCTCTCGCCCGGAGAACTTGTTCGCGGGTTTACGTATGAATTCACCGCCAGAAAATGGTATTACGCTATTTTTACTTCGGGTGTTGAAGCTGTCGGCGGTACAATGGCTAGAATGGGATCCGGATTAGCTGATATCGGAACCCTCGGCTACTTCGGTGATATCCTTTTGGCTGAAGGGTTCCCGGATTATGTTTGGGAAGGTGACTGGGTTTGCCACAAAGAAAATCCTGCTAACAAGCCTGTCGAGCAATCACAGGTGTTAGCAGAAAATAATTAGAAAACCATATTTTGAAATAAGCGCTTAAGGTATTGTCATGAAAAAATATTTTTTAATTGTTCTTTCAGTAAGTTTTTTCCCTTTTTGCCTTTTGGGAAATATAGATTCGGTTAGCCTTCCGGATGATGATTATGAATTCTCTGCCGAAGACATAAAAGACCCGGAAATATCTCCTGAAATAAATGGAGAAAAGGACAGGCTTGTGCCTCCGAAAAATAAATTCGATTCCCGCGGAGAGGCTATGAAGTTCGGGCTTAAACGCGGCGCGGCGAATTTCTTTTGCGGATGGCTGGAAATTCCCAGAGCTATAAGCCTTGAGTTTACTGAGCGCCCGTTGTCAGCGCCGGCAACTGCTCCTCTCCTTGGCGGCTCGCTTACTGGTATTAGAATGGTGCAGGGAGCCATTGATCTGCTTTCATTAGGTTTGAACGGTTATTTCTCATACGGAGATATTACAACATATCCTTGGGAAGAGCCTTGGTTGTATAAAGGAACAAATGTATATTTCTAAAGGAGACATTTTTGTTAAATTAATATTTTATTTCGAGGCATAATATGAAAAAAATTATTTTCGTTTTAGTTTTGTTTTTATTGGCAGGTTATTCTTTTGCGGAAGACCAGATTAGCCTTGATGAAGCATCTTATTCTGAGGAAATCACTTTCGAAAAAGCCGTATATCCGCAAGAAGTTAATGTTCGACATGCCTTGTGGCGCGGAATCTTAAACGCTTTTACATGCTGGCTGGAAATACCGAGAGAGCTTGTAGTGGAAAACGGCAAGTATCCTTTCTTCGGTTTGGTCTCCGGCACATTGAAAGGAGCTTTTTTTACAACTTCCAGGGCGGTGTTAAGCGTCGTTGACATTGGGATGTTTGGGTTTACAGGCCCAAGCGCTTATGATCCTGACTTCTTTCCCGAATATGTTTGGCAATCTCAATGGAATCCCTATGCTACAAATAATGTCGAGGCTATCCTCGATGAAAGGGAAGATTTTGTTGTTAAATCAGCAAGTATGGGGTCGGTTAAGTAATGAAGGGTAAGCGTCCCGCTTGCCAGGCTGCCGGAACGTCCGCTGCTTTAAGGTCGGATTTTAATTAGGCGACCCTTAAAAACTGCTTTTTTGCAGTATTCATGGATCATTGGCTTATGATAAAGTGTGAAAAATATTGCAAGGTTTTAGGAGCTCTTCGCGAAAACCTTGCAAAAAAATGTAAAACAGGACGGCTCGGACTGTTAAAAATGTAACCGAAATCTTTGATTTTGGAAATCCTTTAACAAAGCAGCAAAGCCAATTTTGGCCGATTGCGGCGTTGATTTCAGCTCGGAATATTACAATACGCCTTCGCCTTATCGCCTTGCAATTGCCTCAAAATTGACTTTTTAAGGGACGACAATTAAAAATCATTAAATCACTAATTCATAAAATAATTATATGGCTCTTATTTCAACAAAGAATGACGGAAGTATTGATGTTCCAAATAAACCTACCATCCCTTTTATTGAAGGTGACGGCATAGGTCCGGATATTTGGAAAACTACGAAGAAAGTTATTGATGCCGCTGTAGAAAATGCTTATGGCGGAGAGAAGAAAATTGAATGGCTGGAAGTTCTTGCCGGTGAAAAAGCTTTTGAAAAAACCGGTGAATGGCTCCCTCAAAATACTATTGATGATATTCAAAAGCATAAAGTTGCAATTAAAGGACCTTTGACAACTCCTGTGGGCGGGGGCATCCGCAGCCTGAATGTTTCCTTGCGGCAGATTCTTGATCTTTACGCGTGCGTTCGGCCTGTAAGATATTTTAAAGGTTCGCCTTCACCGGTTAAAGAACCAGAAAAGCTCGATGTCGTAATTTTTCGTGAAAACACGGAAGACGTTTACGCCGGCATAGAATGGAAAGCCGGAACACCTGAAGCTGAAAAAGTTTTCAATTTTTTAAAGAATGAAATGGGTGTTGAAAAAATCCGCGAAAACTCCGGTATCGGAATTAAACCCATTTCAGCCTTCGGAACTAAAAGACTTGTCCGCATGGCAATTCAATACGCAATAAAACACGGGAAAAAAAGCGTGACCCTCGTGCATAAAGGCAACATAATGAAATTTACCGAAGGCGCCTTTCGTGACTGGGGCTACGAACTTGCCAAAGAAGAATTTTCCAGACAGGTTGTTAAAGAATGGTCGGACGAACCTGCGGAAGGCAAATTGATTATTAAGGACAGAATTGCCGACGCAATGTTTCAGCAGGTTTTGACCCGCCCGGACGAATATGAAGTTATTGCTCTGCCAAATTTGAACGGAGATTATTTGTCAGACGCGTGTGCCGCACAGGTTGGCGGGCTTGGACTCGCGCCCGGAGCTAATATCGGCGATGAAGTAGCTCTTTTTGAGGCCACTCATGGCACTGCTCCAAAATACGCCGGGCAAGATAAAGTCAATCCCGGTTCACTTATTCTTTCCGGAGTAATGATGCTGGACCATCTTGGCTGGCAAAAAGCTGCCGACTTAATTGTAAAAGGACTGGAAACAACTATTCAGAACAAAACCGTAACGTACGATTTTGAAAGATTGATGGAAAGAGCAACAAAAGTCAGCTGCTCGGAATTCGGGAACTTGATTGTTAAGAATATGTAAATCATCAACAAATTTGCAATGATTAACGGAATCATTTTAAAGAAGTTTGACGCTTTTAACGAGACCATTATGGAGCTTAAATCATTAGGAAGAGAAGCTGTAGACCCGTGCGTGAAAATATGAATTATGTTAAGAAAGAAAATAAATAAAATTAAAACTATTTTAGAAGCCAGGCCGGAAGTCTCTGCAGCTTGGCTTTTTGGTTCTGCGCATACTAATAGAATGACTCCCGAAAGCGATATTGACATCGCTGTATTTTTTTCCAACAATCCTGATTTCGATTCTAAAATTGAGTTATTAACCTCTCTCCAGGACGCCACGAACTTTGAAAAAATTGATTTGGTAACATTGAACGGGGTCTCCCCTGTTCTACAGTTTGAAGCAGTTACCGGAAAATTGTTGTTTGCAAAAGACAAAAGCAGGTTTGCAGAATTTGTTTCGCTTGTTGCAAGGGAATACGAAGATGAATTGGCTTTTGCTGAAAAATACTTCAACCTTTCAGTCGACAAAAAAAGTTGATCGTAACCCACAAGAATCGCCGATTGATTCCCAAAAACTAAAAACTGATTACTTTTTCCATGCCAAGTTTTTCTCAACAGTTTATTGACCGCGTAAGGCAGGCTAATCCTATTAAGGATGTAATAGGCGAGCGCGTGCAGTTGAAAAAAAAGGGCAAGAACTGGATGGCATGCTGCCCGTTTCATAACGAAAAGACTCCGTCTTTCAGTGTTTCAGCAGACAAAGGTTTTTTTAAGTGTTTTGGATGTGGAAAAGGCGGAAATGTTTTTACTTTTCTAATGGAACACGATGGGCTTTCTTTTCCTGAAGCTGTTGAAGCGCTTGCCAACCGTGCCGGTATTCCTTTGGAAGTTGTTGGAGGAAGCGCTAAGGGAATAGAAGTTGCCGCGAACCGTCGCAGAAAGAAAAATAATCTTTTGGAGCTTTGCAAATTCGCGGGAAACTTTTTTGAAAAAAATCTTTATTCCGGCAATGAAGGAAAAGCCGCGAGAGAATATTTGAAACAAAGAGAAATAAGCGATCAGGCTGCGCGCGCTTTTCGGCTCGGTTATTCTCCGGACAGATGGGAAGCCCTAAGACACGCGGCCAACCGGGAAGGTTACAGTGACGAAGATCTTGTTGCCGCGGGTTTATTAATAAAGAATGAAGAAAGCGGTTCTTATTATGACAGGTTCAGAGGAAGATTGATATTTCCTATTTGGGATTTGTCAGGAAATGTAATAGCTTTTGGCGGAAGAGTAATAGGCGAAGGCGAGCCGAAATATCTTAATTCCCCGGAAACATCTTTTTACAACAAAAGCAAAGTTCTTTATCCTATCCACCTGACAAAAAGAGCAATTCAGCAAAAAGGAATGGCGATTTTGTGCGAGGGGTACATGGATGTATTAACTCTTTCCCAGTTCCGGTTCACATACACCGTAGCATCATGCGGGACATCATTAACTGAAGGTCAGACTCATCTTTTAAAGAGGTTCGCGAAAAAAGTAGTTGTCGCCTTTGATGGCGACGCGGCGGGGCAGGAAGCTTCGCTAAAAAGCATTAGCGTTCTTTTAGAACAGGGAATAGATGTTTACATAGCTGAGCTTGCCAACGGCGAAGACCCTGACTCTTATCTTAAAAAGCACGGAAGAGAAAAGTTCGGTGAGCTTTTAAGTAACGCTGTTCCGTTTTTCCCTTATCTGCTCAGCAATTTAAAGAGCAGCATTGACACACGAACACCGCACGGCCAGCAGCAGCTCTGCGAAAAAGTTTTTCCGCTACTCTTAAAATTCGACAGCGAAATAGTGCGCGGAGGTTATCTTGACCAGCTTGCGGACTCATTAGACATCTCAAGGGAGAGAATTTTAAAAGAATTTATCATTTTTTCAGAACAGAAAAGAAAAATAATTTACGAACAAAAACGGGATGAAAAGATTAAATCCGACACAGATGAATTAAGCGTTTCCGAAAGAGAGCTGCTCGCTATAATCCTTACAAATCATGAAGCGCTAAAACACGCGCTGACACATTTGGATATTGAATACATAGAACATCCCGAAGCACACGCGTTAGTCCGTTTGCTTTATGAAGCCTGTGCTAACGAGACGTGGAAAGGGCTTGAGCCTTTCCTGAACGATGTAACGGAAGAGCAGGCGCAACTAATTACAGGAATCCTCAGCAATTGTCCCGATTATGAAAAGAGCTGGCGGAAGCCGCTTTCTGATTGCATAGATTCCCTTCACAACGAAGTTTACACGCGGGTAATTAAAAATCTTAAAGCTGAATTAAAAACGGTTGAAGATTTTGATGAGAGGATAAAAATACTCGAGAGGATAAAATCATACCAAAAACTTAAAAAAGACAGAGTTAAACAATTGAACATTTAACAAATGAACAAAAATATGGTATAATACAATTTGTAATTAAAAATTCCAAATTAAAGTTATGAAGCAAAATTTAAAAAACTATATTATTATTATCGGAGCGTTGGCAGCTATTTATATTGGTAAAAGCTGGAGCATTGCCAAAACAAGCAGCCGGAACGAAATAAAAAAAGCAGCTAAGAAAATCATCCCTGATAAAACCGGGTTAAATGAATCGATAATATCGGAGCTTATGGCCGGATGCTTTTATTTTCACGTTAATAAAAAGGGGTTGACAGAGGATGTCGCGGCGTTAACTTTGTCAAATTATATCGACGGGCTTGATTACAATCGTGTATTTTTCTTGCAAAAAGATGTTGATGAAATCTACAATAAAGCAACTAACTTTAATAAATATTACGCAGATGGGAACTGGGCTTTTATAACAAATGTTTATGAAAGTTTCTTAGCGCGCGTTGACGAGCAGTTGACAAACGCCCTTGAATACCTGGAGAAGCCAGGCCTTAAACTTGAAAAGGAAAGAGAAGTTTTTGTTGACCCTAAAAAGCGCGGATTTCCTAAAACCGAACAAGAAGCTAAGAAGTTTCTCGAAGACAGTTTGCAGTACCAGCTTGCGTATCTTGTGTCTATTGGCGAACCTTTTACGAACGCGGTTGATAAGATTATTAAGCGGAGAATACGATCTACAAAACGGTTTCATGATTTGAATTATGAAAGGCGGCTTGGAATTTTTATGAACTCTTTCTGCAACGCTGTTGATCCCCATTCGGCATATTTCAGCAGCGATGACGTTGAAGATTTTGAGATTAACATGTCTTTGTCGCTGGAAGGAATAGGCGCCCGACTTGGTTATGAAGAAGGACTCACGAAAATAATTTCTTTAACACCGGGCGGCCCGGCGGAAAAAAGCGGGCTTCTAAAACGAAATGATAAAATTATAGGGGTTGCCCAGGGCGACAACGAAGATTTTGTAGATATTATTGATATGGATTTGAGAGACGTAGTCAAACTGATAAGAGGGAAAAAGGGAACTGTTGTTAAACTAAAATTAGTAAGGAAGGGAGGAGGAAAAACCGAAAGAAAAGTAGTCTCCATTACACGTGACAAGGTAGAATTGGAGGACGAAGCTGCCCGGCTGGAATTTATCAATGTCACTCACACTAACTCTTCTGAAAATGTCAGAAAATTGAAAATAGCGGTAATCGACCTGCCTTCCTTTTATGTTGACCACGATTCTAAAACGTTTTTTTCTGAGCCGGCAAGGTCTGCCGTCTCAGATGTAAGAAAACTTCTCAAGCAATGTGAAACTTCTAATGTTGACGGCGTGATTCTTGACTTGCAGCGGAACGGGGGCGGAGCTTTGGAAGAAGCAGTTGATGTGGTTGGTCTTTTTCTCGCTAAAGGAAACATTGTAGTTGCCACAGACAGCAGAAATGACGTCTCTATTCTCGACGATACAGACAGTGATATAGTTTACAAAGGCCCGTTAATTGTAACAATAAGCAGGCTGACAGCCAGCGGCGGGGAAATAGTCGCCGCCGCGCTCCAGGACTATAAAAGGGCAATAATTGTCGGCAGCAACCATACTTACGGAAAAGGAACTATTCAGCGTGTAATTCCTTTATCAAAAGATATTGGAGCCTTGAAAGTTACAATTGGAGAATATTTTCTTTCCAGCGGACGCTCCCCTCAAAACGACGGGGTATCTGCTGATATTGAATTACCGTCGGAACTTTCCGCTTTGGAACTGGGAGAAAAGTATCAGCCGGGAGCTTTGGTTTCTAGAACTATTAAGCCCACACTATCGCAAGATCGAAAAATCGGAACAGGGCCTGATGTCCCCAATGGCTGGAAAAAAGTTAAAGATTCAGACATTAAACTCCTGGCAAACTTGTCCAGCAACCGCGTATGCAACTCTAAGAAGTTTAAAGAAATAGAAAAGAACATTAATAAGATTTATGAAGACCGGGAAAGGGAAAAAATTACAATTTCGTATCTACTGGATCAGATAAGCACAAATAGTGTTGATGACTTAGAAAACGGAGTCGACCCTTCTCGCCGTTCAATTACTAATGATGTTGTAATTCTTGAAGCTGTTCAAATACTTTCTGACTGGATAGACCCGCCTAAGGTCAGTGTTCCGAAGTCCGTTGTCCGTTGTCCGTAATTCGCCGTGCCCGTCGAATGCAAAGTAGTCGACCCTTAAAAACTGCTTTTTTGTTGTAATCATGGGTCATTGGCTTATGAAAAGTGTAAAACAGGACTTCCAGGACTGTTTTTCCAACGTAAGACTTTTTCGCTTTGCAACAGAATATATTGGTATTCGCCCGATTAACAGTCCTGGAAGTCCTGCTTTACTACCTTTTCGACTAACCTTTATTTACAGCCAACTCAACTCCTTTTTTTCTTTGCGGCTCTTGCGGCTCTTGCGTTAAGAAATTTTAATCAGCGAATCGAGATAGCCGTCCGGCTTTTCAAATCCCAGCAAATTAAAAATTGTAGCAGCGATATTTCCAAGCCCGGGTTCTTTGGCATCGTTATCCAATTCGTATTTGTCAGTGTCAGGCCCGTGAATTATAAAAGGCACGGGATTCAAAGTGTGGCTTGTAAGAGGCTCGAATCCCCCGCCGGCGCCTTGAACCGGGGTTCCTGTTTTTTTGTCAACAGCATACATTTGCTCACAGTTCCCGTGGTCGGCTGTTATAATAACTGTTCCGCCAAGCTCATCAATAACTTCAATTATCCTTCCAAGAGCAATATCCAAAGCTTTAACCGATTTGACAGCTGCATCGAGAACTCCTGTATGACCAACCATATCGCCGTTCGGGAAGTTGACCCTCAAAAATTTAAATTTTCCTTCTTTCAAGACTTTTATGAGTTCATCGGCAATTTCTTTAGACTTCATAGCCGGCGCCTGGTCAAAAGGAATTTTGTCGGATTCTATTTCTTCCCATTCTTCGTTTTCTTCATTAAATTTAGCAGAGTTATTTCCATTCCAGAAATAAGTAACATGCCCGAACTTTTGAGTTTCGCTGAGAGCATATTGCGGAATATTGTTATTCGCGAGATATTCGGAAAGAGTTCGGTCAATTTCCGGCGGGGTTACGAGATATTTGGGAGGCATGTGTGTATCACCGTCGTATTCCATCATACCCGCGAAAATTACTTCCGGTTTTCTTTTTCTTTCAAACCCTGCAAAATCGTCTTCAATAAAAGCGCGGCTTATTTCGATGGCGCGGTCGCCCCGAAAATTAAAGACAATAACATTATGTCCGTCTTGAATTTCTCCAACAGGTTTTTCGGGATTATCCGGGTCTGAAACCACCCAGTGAGAAAGGTATTGATCTTCCGCGTGAGACTGCTGCCTTAAATTTTTTATCGCGGAAAGGCTGTCCGGGAAAAGAGGGCCTTCGCCGAGAACGTGCGCGTTGTAACCTCTTTCAACAATGCTCCAGTCGGCTTCATACCTGTCCATAGTAGTAACCATTCTTCCGCCGCCGGAAGCAATAAAATATTTTCTTTTTTTTCCTTCTTTTTCCGCTTGGGACTTAAGTGTCCACAAATAGTCTTCCAATTCTCCAAAAAATCTTAAAGCGCTGATAGGAGGAACATCCCGCCCGTCAAGAAGTCCGTGGATATAAACTTCTTCCACACCGGCTTCATCGCAGGCGCCGATTAAAGCAATAAGCTGTTTAATGTTGCTGTGAACATTCCCGTCGGAAAGAAGCCCGATAAAGTGAACAGGTTTTTTATTTTCGGTGGCATTTTTAATTATTTCTTTCCAAGTTTCGCCTTCGAAAAGCCGGTTAGAATAAATCGCTTTATCAACAAGTTTTGCTCCCTGCGCAAAAACTCTTCCAGCTCCAATCGCGTTATGCCCAACTTCACTGTTGCCCATATCATCGTCTGAAGGCATGCCGACGGCAGCGCCGTGCGCTTTTAACTGCGTGGAAATTTTTTCGTTTTTAATAAGTGAAAGCAAATTTTCGGGATGTGCTATCTCCACGGCATTGCCGGGATAGCCCTCTTTTTCACCGCGGTAAATTCCCACTCCATCCATGATTATGCAAAGCAAAGGCCCTTTAACGCCTTCATAATTTTTTAATTTTTTCAATTCAAAACTCATATTTTCCCTTTTTTTACACGATTATTTTTTTTACAGAACGATTTTTAACAGGACAATTAATTTCAATTATAAATTTACAATTTATAATTTGCAATTGCTCTCTCTTAAGTTTTCTTGTTATCTTACCTGTTAACGCAGCTAGCAAGCTGCGGCTACAGAAGCGCTACATAGTCAGCGCCATAAGGGCTTTCTGGACATGCAGCCTGTTTTCCGCTTCGTCATAAATAACAGAATGCGGGCCGTCAATAACGGCGTCGGAAACTTCTTTCCCCCTGTCTGCTGGAAGCGGGTGCATGTAAATGGAGTCAGATTTTGTTAAAGACATAGCTCTTTCATCGCAAACCCAGTCCGGGTATTTGTCAATAAGTTCCAGTCCTTCTTTTTCATCTTCAGTATGGACAAGCGGCCCCCACGATTTCGGAATAACTATATCGGCATCTTTAAAAGCCGCGTCAAACTCATTTGCTATTTCAAACTTCACGCCTGCTTCTTCGGCGTTCTTTTTAGCCTGATTTTCGATTTCCGGCATTAGTTTAAATTCCGGCGGATACGCAAGCGTAACATCCAACCCGAATCTCGGCATAAGTAGAATAAGCGATTGGGGAACAGAAAGCGGCCTGATATAATTCGGCGCGGAAGTCCATGAAACTCCGATTTTTAAACCGCGGGTATCTTTGCCTAACTTTTCGCGGATAGTCATATAGTCCGCCAAAATCTGACAGGGATGATAAATATCGCACTGCATGTTGATAACAGGAACATCAGCGTTTTCCGCTATCTCGTTTATATATTTGTTTCCCACTTTATAAGTGCAATGCCGGATAGCGATACCGTCACCGTAACGGCTGAGAATTTTAGCGGTGTCTTTCGGCGATTCCCCGTGCGAAATCTGGGTTTTATCCGGCGAGAGAAAAATGCCGTGCCCGCCAAGTTGTGTCATTCCTGTTTCAAAAGAAGTTCTTGTTCTTGTCGAAGCGAAAAAGAAAAGCATATAAAGAGTTTTATCCGTAAGAATCGGCGTTCTCTTTTTTTCTTTAAAATCTTTTTTCATCTCTGCCGCGGTTTCAAAAAGCAGCTCAAGTTCTTCTTTGCTCCAGTCCTGCGTGGAAATAAAATGTTTTCCTTTTAGTTTATCTGTCATATTTTCGTTTTATAATCTTAATTAAATAATCGGATTATTATAGCAATTAGTGTTTTGTATTGCAAATATAAAAAATTTGCGTGCATTAATAAACAGCCTGAAAGTTTTTTGGTTATTATTTATTATTCTTTTTAATTTTGGAAAATAAAAATGCAGAAAAACCTTGATTTATATCTCTCTCAACTGATAGACAAGTCAAAAACTTTACAAGATTACGATATATCAAAATTGAATCTTAGCCATTTTGATTTGATTAATCTATTTCTGTTAAACAATGTATTGTTTAGTAAAGATCAAAATATTTTTATAAAACTTCCAGGAAAAGAAACTCAAATAAATTTCTATATTCCCACTTTATTATCTGTTGCCGTTGTTCTATTTCTTAATAATTATACTGATTACAATCCTGAATATAAAATTGGCGATGACGTTTTTCTCAAAAAAAACGACATATGATAAAAAATAATTTACGGAAAGGCCAATATGAATTATGTTTATATGGTCCTCGTGGTGTAACTACATCTTTTACAACAAAATCTAAATTCGAAAACCATATAAATGAATATACTCTTATAAGCAAAAAATTTAGTGATTATAAGTACTTATTTGAGTTACTTTTTGGTATTAATAATTTTCCATTGCTATTTTCTTACAAAGCAGCAATAATACTTGAAAAAAAAGAATTTCTGAATTAGGATTCAACATTGAAAATCAAACAATAGTGTTTGATCGCGGTAATAATTCAATAAAGAATCTTGCAAAATTAGAAAGACATAAATATTATTATGCAGGTGCTTTGACTCCGTCTGATCATAAGGAATTGATAGAAGAAGCTGAAAACAATTTTACCGAAGTTTCTGTTAATGGAATAAAATATCAAGCGTATAAAGTTAAAAAAAATATTTGGGATTATGAGCGAACAGTTGTTGTTTATATAAGTGAAAATTTGAAAGCCGGACAACTTGCCGGAATTTATCAATCGTTAGAAAAGAAAAAGAATCCAAAAGTCCGGTATATATTGGAGAGTATGGAGACCGAAGAACAAGAAATAGTTAAAGCGCTTAAAATAGAAGAAACACATATAAAACGACCTAAAATAAAAGGAATTGGTGTATACAATTCAAAACCATCAGAACGATAGTGTTTATAGGTGATTGAAAGGATTCTGCCTTTATGTTATAATAAACTCACGTTAGGTCTGACTTGGTTAAAAAAGTTTTAAATTAACAAAAACTTGATTTGCTATTTTCATTTGTTAATTAATAATTAGTGGTGTTAACACACAACCCGGAAGAAAAATCTTCAACACCTTATAAAAAAAGCGCGGCAATATAAATCCCCCTGCCCCCTTTAGAAAAGGGGGATTCAGATCGGTTGAAGATTTTTCTTTCGGGTGCTCTCCGGTCATCAGACCGGCGAGAGA
>Ga0190283_1000059_pt1 | contig 61552 bp, 41 predicted proteins | sample 48691801_MG_FD_161669 | JGI IMG/M metagenome (GOLD analysis project Ga0190283, IMG submission 161669) | Hydrothermal vent microbial mat bacterial communities from Southern Trench, Guaymas Basin, Mexico - 4869-18-0-1_MG | ecosystem: Environmental > Aquatic > Marine > Hydrothermal vents >...
CAGAATTCCTTCCTGGCCGAACCTCGGTCAAGCCACCAGCTTGCCCGCCCGAGGTAGATCAGAGAAGGACTCGACCAAAGGGGATCACCCGAGGTGCCTCCTTTCCGTTCACTCGTCATCGCTGTTCAAGATGAGATAGACTTGACAGGCGGTACGTTTGAGGCTAGTCTGTTTTTCGATTTATTAGGCGGAGATGGACCGGCAAACGCAGAAATGTTGGTCAGGCGTGTTCTGTTGTTTTTTCGGGACACTGCATAGACCCGGTCCTGTGAAATAAGGGCTTGATCGGGTTGGGCTTGCATGGCCGACATCGATACGCAACACCCGGCGCTTCGAGAAAAGAGTTAGTGGCTGTCGGAAGAAAGGCTGGAGTAGCAATGGAAAAGTTCAGGAAGACGCACACCTCCCCCCGTATTGTTCCAAGATGTCTTGTGCTCATGATTGTTGCTCTCTTGTTAGGCGCGACCACGGGTGGGTTGTCGGCTGAACAGGCGCTGGGGCCACAACATGGTATGCAAGAAAACCCGGGTGAGCCGCCCGCCGGCACTGAACGATCAGGCGTCGACTCGATCCTGGAAGGGCAAGGGAAGCTGGCCGCGAATTTGAACAAAGTTGAGACGATGATACAGAAGATCGGAACAGTCCAGGCAGAAATGGAGGATGGGTTGTGGCGTGCGGAGACGAGGACGAGCACAAACAAGCGTCAGGGAAAAACCGCTGTGCAGCTCCTTGTGGCCGTTGTTCTAACTTTGGCGTTAATTGCCGTCGGATTTCCGGGACTGTTTATCTGGTACAACTCGCGCAGACTCAAAAGGATGACGGCAATTTCCTCGGAAATTGCCGGCACGTTGGTACTGGTTCAGGAACGTCAGGCAAGACTTGGAGACACCTTGAGAGAGATGCAAGACGAACTGGACTACATTCCCGTCAGTTCCGCGCCGGATTTCGCCAAGCTCCTGAAGGAAGCCGAGCAATCCTTGAACGAGGCTTCAAGGAAGCTGGACACTATCAATGGTACAATAAAACCCGATAAGTAACGATAGTTCGCATGGCGAGTTCCTGTAACGCCTCACTGTGTTCACCCCCTACCCACACATTTCTCGAATTCAGCCTCGACCGATGGGATTCCCGCCGGTCATCCCATCCTACGTGCTATACGTGCGGGACCCGGCGAAATGCTGCCGCATTCCGAATTCTGCGCGGGACCCACGACTTTGCGGACATTTTCATACTTCGTTGTGCCTTTGTTTCTAGGCATGTAAGGTATCATACCAAAGCGCGATCAAACATGTGATAAAGAGCACTGCTGGGCAAGCCGGCAGTGGCACCCAAGAAACCGATCTCACTCTCTTGATTGCGCATTGGTATCAAAGACTTGTCGTTGGATTCGCGCTTGTTTCGTCCAGGGCTTCCCGGACCTTCCTTGCAAGGATTTCCGTTGTAAAGGGCTTCTGAAGGAAATGAACGCCGCGATCCAACACACCGTGGTGAACGATGGCATTGTCAGTGTACCCGGACATGAAGACCACCTTCATTTCGGGTCTTGTGGGGGATAAGCGGTCGAAAAGACTTCTGCCGTCCATCTTGGGCAGGACCACGTCGGTCAGCAGGAGATGGATAGTCCCTTCATGCTGCTCGCAGACCTTGACCGCTTGGCCCGGATCGCACGCTTCCAGCGCGGTGTAACCGAGCATCTTGAGGAGTTCGCATGCGAGTTCCCGCACGATGTCTTCGTCTTCAACCACGAGCACCGTCTCCTCACCGTGTGGCTGTACGGAACTTGTGGGAGCTTTGGGCGGTACCGGTACGGGGCGGCCCGTTATTTTGGGGAGGTACACCTTGAAGGTGGTTCCCGAGCCTGCGTTACTGTAGACCGAAACGTGCCCCTTGTGCTGTTTTACGATGCCGTACACAGTAGACAACCCCAGCCCCGTGCCCTCATCCTTTGCTTTGGTGGTGAAGAACGGGTCGAAGATGCGAGCCACGGTGTCCGCGTCCATGCCCTCCCCTGTGTCACTGACCGTAAACATGGTGTACTCCCCGGTTTCTACCTCGTCGTGGGCCCGGGTGTAGTCTTCGTCCAGGACACTGTCAGACGTTTCAATCGTCAGTCTTCCGCCCTGGGGCATGGCGTCACGAGCGTTCACTACCAGGTTCATCACAATCTGTTGGATCTGTCCAGGGTCCGCCCGCACCTTTCCCAACGATTGATCGAGGACGGTCTCCAGTTCGATGTTCTCTCCGATGAGCCGTCGCAGCATACTCTCCAGGTCTGAAATCAATTCGTTGAGGTCCATTACTTTCACGTCCAGGACCTGTTTGCGACCAAAAGCAAGCAACTGGTGAGTCAGCAAAGCCGCGCGTTCCGCGGCGCGTGTGATTTGGACGACCTTTTCCCGCTGAGGAGTCCCTGTGGGCAGCTGTTGTTCAAGGATATTGGCATAGCCTATCATGGCCGTAAGGAGATTGTTGAAGTCGTGGGCCACCCCACCTGCCAACCGACCGATTGCGTCCATCTTCTGTGAATGTCTGAGCTGTTCTTCGAGCGCGGCCCTGTCGTCTTCGGCCTGCTTCCGAGCCGTTATATCTTGAAAGGTCCCCTCTATGTACAGCAGTTCGCCGTTTTCACCATTGACAGGACGAGCGTGGATGGACGCCCACATTATGCCGCCGTCTTTACGGAAGTATTGGGCCTCGAATCCGGAGATGGTTTCTCCCCTATCGAGTGAGCGCATGAATTCCTCACGTTGTTCAGGATTGACATAGAGCTGTCTCTTGATATCGGTTACCTCTCCTACAAGCTCCTCCGGAGTTTCATAACCCAGCATCCGGGCCAGGGCTGTGTTAGCGCTGAGAAAGGACCCATCAGGAGTGTTCTGGAAGATGCCCTCAACTGCGTTCTCAAAGATGCCGCGGTACTTTTCTTCGGCTTTCCTGAGCTTTTCCTCGATCTCCTTTCGATATTTGATCTCCTCTTCCCGCTCCCTGATCTTTTCTTCAAGCTCCGCTGCATGCCGCCCAAAGAGTTTCTCTCTCTCCCTGTAATAATCAGTTTTGCGTTTGACCTCGTCGGGGGTCACTTTGAGATCGGCCAGGATTTCTCCGTAAACCTCCGACAGTTCCCTTGCCTCTGCAGGAGCAAAGGTCGCATTTTCCTTAAGCGCTTTGTGGGCTTCTGCCGCGCCGATGGACCCTGCCAGGGTCTTCTCAACCTCGCCGTAAAGTTCGGCCAGTTCGATTATGGAAATCCGGCGCCTTTCATGGAGGCCAAGCGCGGACACGCAGTCATCGGATATTTCCCTTGCCTTATCCAAACCAAAATACTGTCTCAGTAGATCCACTATCAGCTTTTGCTTGGATTCCAAATCGATGTGAGATTCCCTTCGGTCTGCCGGACTCAAAATGGGGCTTCCTCCCAGAATGCCCACGAACTCCTCTGCCCGGGTTCGTTCCTCTTCGCTCTGGTCGAAATAGAGGGAACCGCCCACATACAGCACAATGTTGAAGAGCATGGACCACAACACCGCGTGAGTCACTGGATCCAAATTCATTGCGCCGAACAGTCGCTCGGGGTTGAGCCATGCTATTCCCCAGGGACCGACATCCAGCAAGCTCGTCGATATCCAGCCGCCTCGGATAAGAGTGGGAAGGAGCAGAGTATACGCCCACGCGGCAAATCCCGTAGTCAAGCCGAGCAAGGCGCCGGCTTCGTTGCCACGGCGCCAGAATATCCCTCCCAGGATTGGCGGAGCGAATTGAAACGCGGCAACGAAGGATATTATCCCTATGTTTACCAGCATATAGGGCTCGGCAACGTACTGTTCCGACCAGTATCCGATCGCTATAAAGCCTGCCGCGGCCACCCATCGGCAAACCAGAAGATGGCGACGCAAGCCACCCAGCCATTTGACCCAACCGATGACCGGCAGCAGCAGATGGTTGGTGATCATGGTAGCCATAGTTACGGAACTGACCATGATCATTGCCGTGGCAGCGGAGAATCCTCCAATGAAGACCAACAGGGAAAGCCATTTTCTCCCTGAGTGGATGGGCAGACCGAGAACGAAAGTGTCTGCGTCTCCTATGGGAAAGCCCTGCAACAGACCTCCCATGGCAAGGGGAAAGGTAAAGATGTTGATGAGCAACATGTACAGGGGAAAGAGCCACATGGCGGTCTTGATGTGATTTTCGTCCTGATTTTCCACTACCGCCACGTGAAACTGGCGTGGAAGAAACATGATCGCCGACATGGCCAGAAAGAGGTAGGCCGTCCACTTGACCGGAGAAACCGTCTCAGCCAAACCCTGTTTGGGTACGCTGTGCGCCAGATTCCCGCTCAATCGCTGAAAAATGTCCCCAAGTCCGTCATACATGAAGTAGGTCACAAAGATGCCCGCTGCAAGAAATGCAAACAACTTTATGAAAGATTCAACTGCCAGCACGAACATCATCCCTGGATGGCGCTCGGTGGGATCAAGCCGCCTGATTCCCAATGCAATGGTAAACAGCACCAGCACGCCGGCAATCACAGGCCCCCCCAGGCGTCCTATCCCTGAGCCGGTTTCAGCAACCGGACCTATGATCATGGCGAAGGTAGAATCAATGGCCTTGAACTGGAGCGCCACATATGGGGCAATCCCGACAACTGCGATCAGAGTCACCAGCGCCGCCAGCGCCTGGGACCTGTTGTATCGAGCGGAAATGAGGTCCGCGATACTCGTGATGCGATGAGCCGTCTTGATGCGTACGAGCTTTCGCAGCACCGTCCACCAAAGACCAATGGCCAGTGTAGGCCCCAGGTAAACCGCCAAGAAAAGAAACCCTGAACTCGCCGCCGAACCCACACTTCCGTAGTAGGTCCAGGTTGTACAGTACACGGCCAGAGCAAATGAGTAGACAACTGAATTGTTGACGACGGACTTTCCCTTTTCCAGTCGCCGCTCCGCCCACTGGGCTACCACGAGCAGAAAGCCCATGTACAGACAAATTACCGTTATGACCGTGAGTGAATCAAACATGAATCATCCAAGTGCAGGTCATTTGTGTCGAAACCACGGTGAAGAACAGGCTATTCCCTGCTCATGAAATACAGCGCGACAATAAAAGCGCTCCAAGCAGCGAACAGGCCTGCAAAAGAAGCCTTTGCCGAGCCCAGTTCCGGTACCGTCAGGAATGGCCAACCAAACACAAACAGAAACAAGAAAACAAGTAGTGCGTGGAACCTTGGCTCCCGAAACAAACGTCTCAGCTTCTCCATCGCGTGGACTCCACCTGGTTGTGAAACAGGTTCTGTGACTTTCTTTTGTGTCTCTTACCGCAACCGTTCACCGTGAACCGTACAAGCTCCCGGAATTAACTATGGGTGAGGTTTGGAGGGGGAGATGAGTCGCCCCCTCCAAGCCTCACCGGGCGTAGAACCGCTTCAACCCAGTGACCCATTACCTCCTACCACCTAAGCAATGGCCATTCTACGATAAATGGAAAGCTAAGGCGAGAAAATTTGAATTCAAGCCGTAACCATCCAGTTCGGGGGACGAAAGTCAGGGCAGCCACATAGAGCCTGCCCCGGATCCCGGATCGCAGTCCGGGACTGGCCCCGATCCGGGGTCTGCCCCGCTAAGCTACGGCTTATTCCTCCTGCCTGAACGGCTATATCCAGTGCACGATTTGTGTAGACTTTCCCCTTGTCTTGACGTATCTTGGAATGTCACGAAGTAATTCATGCCCGGTTAGCGTTTTGGCTGTATGGGGAACCGAGTGGGATTCCGCTCTGGATGAAGAGGACAATCCATGACTGAAGGCCTGGAAGAGAAGCTGGTCTCAGCCGCGAGGAAGGGAGATCTTGCCGCGGTTGGGGGATTGCTCAACAGAGGCGTGGACGTGAACGCCAGGCCTCACGGAAAGACCCCTTTACAAGTGTGTGTCCGGAAAGGCCACTCGGATGTGGCTCGATTCCTACTGGACAAGAGAGCGGATGTTGATGCGGAAGGCGATGACAAAAGGACGCCGCTGATCGAGGCGATTGAAAAGGAACACGCGGAAATAGTCGAGTTACTGCTGGAGCACGGCGCGAATCCTGATAAGGCCGACTCCAGACTCGGCGCCACACCACTTATTTACGCGACTCTGTACCAACGTGCCGACATGGTGAGGCTTCTCCTGCAATTTGGAGCAGACCCTGAAATTCCGAACCATCACGGGGACACCCCAAAAGATCTGGCACAAAGGTGGCGATTCGAAGACGTGGTAAGCGCACTCAAGACACCGAAAGGCGAGCGTCATCGGGTCGTTCAACCCCCGCCCAAGGCCGCTGAAGAACACGAAACTCCAATCGAGATTTCGGAAACCGAGGAAGGACCCGCGTGGCCCGAAGAAATGGCCCTGGGGCCTGAAGCCCATTTCGAGGAGAAACCTCGGGAACCCGTGACCCAAGAAGCGGCGCGGCCGAAGAAAGAGGCAGCCAAAGAGGAATGCAAGAGGTTGGCGAGGGAGGAAGCCAAAAAGGCAGCGGGAGAAGAAGCAAGAAGAGTAGCGAGGAAAGAAGCCGCGAAGATCGCGCGAGAAGAAGTGAAAAAAGTAGTCAAGGCAGAATGCACGAAGCCGGCCAAGGCAGAGGTGGATCACGAACCGTGTGAGGAAGATACGAAGGAAGAGCCCGAGAAAGGAAATGAGGAGGATGCCACTGGAAAAGGGGGACTTCTCGTCAGTCAACGATTGGAAGGCATCCGGAAGATGCTTGCGCAAGTACCCGAGGCATGCAAGCCCTTGGGCGATGAGCCTGCGGCTGTGGTGAAAGGAAATGAAACGGAACGGTTCCTAGAATCATTCTTGTCTCAAGTCATGCCGACGCCCTACAGGTTCGGAAGCGGTATAGCAATAGACGCGGCTGGGAAACAGAGCGCTCAGCTTGACATCGTGCTTGAGTACCCCTTTGCCCCTAGTTTTCCGCTACCCGGGGTTCCTTCATCTCGCATGTATTTGGCTGAAGGGGTTGCCGCGGTCATCGAAGTAAAGACCGAGGTGGGCAGGGACTGGCCCGCGTTCACGCGCCAAGCAAAGGCACTCGCCAACTTAGAGAGAACATTCGATTTTCAATTCATAGTGGGAATCCCGCCAACCCAAAGAATTCCTCTTTTTCTCGTAAGCTACAAGGGCAGCGACACTGACGATTTTCGCAACACCGCGCGTGCTACAGTCAGGAATCATCCGGTCGATGGCATTCTGATAATGGAACCTCCGCTTTTCGTCAGCAAGAAAGAGTTCGGGGAGATCGAACAAAAGGAGGAGAAAGCGCTCTGGGCCTTCATAAGCTCCCTCCATCAGGCCGTAAGCAGCCTCCAGTCCGCGTCAATAGATCCGAAGAATTATGCGCCGTGAAGAGCAAGCTGACTATTGCCCACATGTGACACCAGGCCATGATGATTCATCCGCGGCAGTAGGACCGGCATCTTGCCGGTCCAATCCGGCAGAGCGCCTCCGGCTTTCCACGCGAAGCCAACCCCTCCAGGGCGACATGCCAAGTTTCCGGGGCAATCAGTGAACAGTAAGAGCGAGTGTCAGGGCGTACTATTCAGACAACAATAGACCAATCTTCTGCAACACTTCATCCATCGTCGCGGGCGGCAGTTCGCATATCAACTGGGCGTCTCTTTTTCGCCAATCCAGGCTCTTCACCTGGTCTGCCAGGATTGTGCCTGTCACGGCCAGGCCGTCCGGGACTTGAACCTCGAACGGGTAGCCCTTGATCTGATTCGTGACAGGACACAGGACGGCCAGACCGACTTTGCCGTTGTACGCGCGGGGCGAGAGCACAACAGCGGGGCGCCGGCCCGCCTGCTCATGGCCCACACGTGGATTGAAGCTGATCCAAACAACATCCCCGCGCTGCGGAACATAGGCTTTGGCCGTTACCACACTTCTCTCCCAACAGAAGGACCGGTATCAATTTCGTGGTGCTGGTTTTCCTCTGTGACTAGGGCCAGGAGATCTTCAAGACTCAGTGCCGATTCAGTCGCCGGGGTAAGCGCCAGCCTGCCGTCCTCAAGCGTCAGTTCAACCGGCGAATTCCGTTTCAGTCCAAGCTCCGCGGCAAGAAGTTTGGGGATGCGCACCGCCAAGCTATTGCCCCATTTCTGCACACGAGTTTGCATATCACAGACTCCTTCATGTATCTACAAAAAGGATACGGCAATCTTGCCCGGCTGTCAAGAATTCGGGTCAAGCATCATCTTCACTCTTTTGTTCCGGAAGTTGTCGCTTCTTGTTCCATCGCGGATTTCACAATCCAATCAAGTCAGGGGACTTGTGTGCTCGACCCGAGGGGAGCTTGCCCAAGTTGGGAGGTTTGAGATAAGCTGGTCCGGAAATTGCCGGAGCCCGTGATTTTCCGGCGAAGGTGACCCGGAGTAACCTTGATGACGAGTTTGTATGATCCAGCGGCGGGCAGCTACAGACGATGGGCGATCTTCATTTTCGGTAGCCTCAATTTTGTGCTGTCCATGTTCTATCGGGTTTCCACTGCGGTGATCAGCCCTTCGCTTATCCGGGACATGGACATGACAGGGGCTCAACTCGCGGATCTGGCCGCGGCGTTCTACTATGCTTTCGCAATGAGCCAGTTGCCGCTGGGAGTGGCCATCGACCGGCTGGGCCCAAGGCGCACCATGAGCTTTCTCGCTGTAGCAGCGGTCGGAGGAGCAGTGGTCTTTGCCATAGGGACCACGCCGTGGCATCTGGTAGCCGCGAGGGCCCTGCTGGGAATTGGAATGAGCGGCAATATGATGGTTTTGCTGGCACTACTGGCCGCGTGGTTCCCGGTGGATCGTTTCGCTTCTCTCAGCGGAATAGCCATTGCTGTGGGCGTACTCGGCAATCTGCTCGCGGCCACCCCCCTGGCCCTTATGACCGTGTCCATAGGCTGGAGAGGAAGCTTCCTGATCTTTGCTGCGGCAAACGCCATTATAGTCTTTGTGTTTGTCCTTGTGATAAAAGACCATCCTGAAGGCCATGCCCCCGGTCCGCGGAAATCAGGATCACTCGCCGAGGGGTTGGGCCGCCTGGCTCGCATGTACAGCTATTGGGCGATCAGCCTGAGCGGTTGCATTCGATACGGGTATTTTGCCGCGCTTCAGAGCCTTTGGCTCGGACCTTTTCTGATCTTCGGGATGGGCATGGGAGAAATAGCGACAGGCAACGCACTGTTTTGCCTGGGTATCGGTTACATGGTCGGACTTCCCATATGGGGTTCCATAAGCGACCGGGTAGTACGTTCCCGCAAGCAAGTAATCCTTCCGACAATGGTGGCCTTGTGTCTTATAACGCTTTCGATTGTCTTGTGGACCCGGACCGTTCCCATGTGGTTGCTCTTGTTCACCTTCTTTTGCCTTGGGTTCACCGGCGCGCCCGGTCAGATCATGTACGCACACATCAAGGAACTGCTCCCCGCGTCAATGAGCGCCCAAGCCATGACTTCAGTGAACCTGTTCACGATCCTGGGCGTCGGAGCGATGATACATCTGCTGGGGTGGGTCCTTGGAGGCGAGCCTTCGGAACTGGTGGGGCCCGAAAGCTTCCGCTCACTGTGGTTGGTCGGAGTGGTAGGCCTCACAATAGCTTGCCTTGTGTACAGCTTTGTGCCGGACAGCCGCACGCTCAAGCCGAAGGATTCCTGATACGGATTCGCGTTTTGAAGAGTAATCTGGGGGAACCTTTTCTCGGTAGCTGCTCCGCGCAGGGCGATATGGCCACCTTGAGGTCTGGTTCCATCTGCTCGAAGCACGGATACACCGTGCAGGCTCATTGGCCCCACGCCGAGTGGCTGCTCCGCGCAGGGCGATATGGCCTCCCCGAGGTCTGGTTCCTTTTGCTCGAAGCACGGATACACCGTGCAGGCTCATTGGCCCCACGCCGAGTGGCTGCTCCGCGCAGGGCGATATGGCCTCCCCGAGGTCTGGTTCCTTTTGCTCGAAGCACGGATACGCCGTGCCGGCTCGTTGGCCCCACGCCGAGTGGACCCAGGCCCCTTCCAAAAGACTTCATCATATGCTGTACCCAAGGGGAATTGGCGACTCCGAGCCAAGGACTGACACGGCGCAGCCGTCTCAGTTGCATTATACCAACTTACATCGCAAGAGAGCGACAACGAAGCATGAAAGTCCTTGCCGTTGTTCACTGGTCCGTGGCTTCGCCTCGGACGGGGCCCCTAAAGAGCGCGCACGCTGCGCACGACATTGGAGGGGAGACTCATCTCCCCTCCAAACCACCCCATACGTTGACCCGATTGCTGTGCTCAAGTCAAAGGGACTTTCATAGGAATGCGCTTTCAAAGGGGAACATATGGCTCAAGTCCGGAAGGGAAAAAAATCCCCCCTGCCCCCCTTTGAAAAAGGGGGGTTAGGGGGGATTTTGAGACTCGGTCCCTCACCTGCGCACTATACCTCTTTGAGCGCAACTTCGCATGAGGACACGGCAAGCCGCATTACCCCGGGTGCCCCGTGTGCGCAATCCCCAGGAGCAATCGAATCAGCGCTGTTATGATCAGTCCCGACAGCATGGCTGCAAAACCCTTCCTGGTGCAGCAATCCACGATCAAGGGGGAGTGTTTCAGTTCGTGCAAAGTAGCCATGTAGAAAAACACGCCCGCGGCCAACGACAGGATCGTGGCTTTCACCACGAGCATTGTGTGTCCGGACAGGTAATCGCGTACATCCGCGCCCACAAATATCCCAAGGGGTGTGGAGCATGCAAAGATCCCGTAGAGGATGAATGTCTGAGGTTTCGTCATTGTGCTGCGGACCATACTCAAGGCCAAAGCGAACCCGGCTGATCCTTTGTGGGCCATGATAGCAAAGAATATCACAATGGCCGCTGATGTGCTGCTCACGCCCAGCGCGGTTCCGAGCAGGAAGGAAGGAATGGCTATCATGATTGTCATGATGACGGGAATGACCGGAGAACCGGCCGCTCTCTCTTCACCTGTGTCGGTCTTCCGAACCTGGGTCGCATGCCCCAGGGCCAAGAGCAAGACATAGGCCGCGACCGCCACAGCGGATGCCACCGGATAGTTCACCCCGGGGAAGGCCTTGCCGAACAGATGAAACCCGTTGGGAAGCATTATTGTGAGCGCCAAGGCCAGAAACACACCCGATGCAAACGCCTGTCCGAGTGGAAACCCTTTGACCGTTCCGGCCAAGTCCCGCCGAAACAACGGGTACCAACCACCGGCCAGAGCGACCAACAGGATGCTGATTATGGAAATCCACTGAAACGATGTGAGCATAACTACTACCTCTCATGACCGCCCGATCCCGGAACGTTGACGAAGAAGGAACCCTGGTTTCCTTCTTCCTCTGAGACTCTCTCAAACTAACTGTATCACGTCAAGGGCTTCTACTGCGATCCGCATGGGCTTTCCACAGCGATGAAGAACGGGTGCAGCACGTTTCAGGGACAAATCGTCATAGGGGCTGGTGTGCCGCGCTTTTCTGTCACGTACGATGGGAATAGAGTACAATTTGCGAATCGAGCACTGGATTGCGGGTGTAACGAGATGTGAAGACCCCCTCACCCTAACCCTCTCCCCCATTTTGGGGGAGAGGGGACTCCTTTTGCCCCCTCTCCCTCTGGGAGAGGGGTGGGGTGAGGGATTTCCGGATAAAACGGTGCGGAACAAATTCGGTGTCGCGCCGACCGCATCTAAACGTGTCATTGCGAGCGCAGCGAAGCAATCTCTCTATTGCCAACCATGGAGATTGCTTCGGGCTTACGCCCTCGCAATGACAGTTTGCCATTCTGCGGGCCCTCGCCCGACTAGCCACCGTGCTGACCAAGAGCGCGCGGAATCCGCGACCGTACTTACGAATTGTAGTACTAAGAATGAGGGTTCGTATCATGGCTTGTAGCCTATCCCGTGTACTTTCACGATGTTTCCTTGCACGCCGGCTTTCGCGCCGAGGATCTTATGCACGAGCCACAGGTTGGTTTCCACATGCTCCGTGACTTCGGGAATCGAATATTCGGTGGTCCCGTCCGCCAGAGCAGCAAAGATTATGAGTTGATCCGCCAGGTGACGATCCACCGCGGCTCCGGTGTCCAGGTCCTTGAGAAGATCACGGGCCACGGATTTGCCGATCCTTTCAGATGACCGACCACGAGCGCCGGCCATGTCCGCCCCGAGCATTGCTCCTGTGTCCGTCTCGGTCCGGATCGCAAGCACAGCGCCCTTTTGAACAGCGGTCGAGTCTTCATGGACGCTGATGTCGCTCTTGAAACCCTGGTTCTCCAGAATACTCTTGCACTTCTCCGCCATTCTTGGAGCGACGTTTTGTTCCGCCAGGTGGGAGGCCAGGGAAAAGCCCCGGATCAGATCTACCTTCCCTTGATCCAGCAGGCTCAAGGGTTTCAGCGGTCCGGTCAGGGGCTGAATGGTTACTTCGATCTTTCCCTGTCCTTTTGGGAAGTACCCGGGATTGGTGATTTCCATCCGGATTTGGGCGCCCATCTTCTCAAGAAGAGGCAGCAGACATTCCCGCATGTGAAATCCGCTGGGAGCAAAGTCCTGGAACACCCCGCCGGCAAGGGAAAACTTGCACGCGCCGGACGCGAACAGAGCCGGAATGCACAGAGCGAATGCCAGGAGCGTCGTTGATCCCGCTGTTCCCACGTCAAAACCATAGTTGCCCGGATTGATGCGCTTCCCGGGCTCATAGAAGATCTCCTGAGCCCCGATCTCAGCGCCCTGAACGTGACCTCCGGAGATCTCCGCACAGGACAGCACGGCCCTCAGATGCTGAGCCCTCAACCCCGGCTTGGGTCGCCTGGATCGAATATTCCGTATACGCAGCGGCTCCCTCAACAGAGTCGCCAACGCCACCGAATACCTGAGTATGGTCCCACTTCCTGAATGTTCAGCACCATCTATCAAGATCATGGCTCATCTTATAGCAACTTCCATTGCAAGAAAGCGACAACGAAGTATGAAAAAGTCGGAAAGGCGCCGGGCGGCCCCCGTAGGGGCGTAGCATGCTACGCCCTCTTGGATGGTGGGTCCAAGACGGAACTCGGGAGATTTCCCTGTCCGTCCATTCTTTTTGAAAATGTCCTTTTCTTGAAATGTAGTGCATTGCCTTCGGGCGACCGCGGGTCGCCTCTACGGTCGGGACACAAGCCTGTACGGGCATTTCCTTTCGTTCCCAGGTTCTGCCTGGGAACGAAAGGAAGCAAGGTAGCAATCTCAGTCGTCCCTCCGGGACTCGCGGGCTGTTAGGTTACTGACCGGTCTCGTACCGGTAGCCCACACCGTAAACTGTGGTTATGGTGCGGGGCCGGCCCGGATCAGGTTCAATCTTCTTTCGGAGTTGAGCTACATGCTGATCCAATGTGCGGGTCGTCCCATGATACTCAAGCCCCCACACCGCGGCCAGGAGTCGGTCCCTGCTCAAGACCTCGTTGGGATACGCATGGAAATACTGGAGCAGTTTGAGTTCGCGAGCGGAAATATCAACTGTCGCCTCACCCACGCGTGCCTTGTACTGCATGGCGTCGATTTCAGCGTGTCCGATGGTGAAGCGGTCGGGACCCTCGGATTCTCCCGTGGATCGTCTTGCGCTTCGCTGAGAGCGCCGCAGTAGGGCCGCTATTCTGGCCAAGAGTTCACGCACCCCAAAGGGCTTGGTAACGTAATCGTCGGCCCCCAGTTCCAATCCGACCACTTTGTCAATCTCTTCGGCTTTCGCGGTCAGAATCATGACCGGCAGATCCTCATCATCTGAACGGATAGAGCGGCAAACGTCAAACCCGCTCTTGCCGGGCATCATGATGTCCAGGATCACCAGGTCGAACTTGTTGTTCTCAAACAGTTTCAGCGCCTGTTCTCCATCCATCGCGGGAGTGGCCTTGTATCCTTCACTCTCAAGCATGTCGATCAGGCCCGTCAGAATGTTGCGGTCATCTTCCGCAACCAGAATATGAGATGGTTTCATGCTGTTGGATCCCCCTTCTCCCGTATCCGTGCCCCGGCTTCCAACTGAAGCGGAACCAGGGCCACGAAACAGCTCCCCCTGCCCTCCCGGGGCTCATAGAGAAGATCACCGCCCAGGTCCCGCAAAATGCTCCGGGCGATGGTCAGGCCAAGGCCTGATCCGGGCTGCCGGGCCGTCAGGGAGGTGTCCTCCCGTTGGAATTTCTGAAAAATGCTCTCTCGACTCTTCAACGGCACCCCGGGGCCTTGATCCATGATGCGAAGCTCGCACCACCGGTCACGGGTTCCCAGGGTGAGGGTGAGTTTCCCCCCATCTGAAGCATACTTTATGGCATTGTCCACTATGTTGAGGAGGGCTTGCTCCAGAGCGTCACGGTCGGCCCGAACCGGAATCTCCTCCTCCGGGATTTGAACTTCAAGCGTCATACCGGCCTGTTGGAGCCGCACACGGTGTGTTTCCACTATATCTCGGACAAAGGCCGTCATGTCCAATTCTTGAAGATGATACTTCATGCGGCCCTCTTCCAACCGACCGAAATCGAGCACATTGTTCACGAGCCTTGTAAGGCGCTGACTCTCGGTGACAATGACGTCGAGATAGCGCTTCGTCTTGTCCGGTTCCCTGATTCTGTTCTCGCTCAACAGCTCGGCGTACATGCGGATACTGGTCAGGGGCGTCTTGAGTTCGTGTGAAACGTTTGACACAAAGGAACTCTTCTGCTGAGCGTCCAACCAGTTTCGATGGGCCTGCCGTGTCAGCAACGTGCCGCCGAGGATTATTGCCGCGACGAAAATGGCCAGCAGAAGTCCGGAAATGATAACAAAGGCCATGCTGCGATTAAGAAAGGCGCCACTGTCCGTGAAGTAAGCAGCCACCTGCCAATGAGGCAACTGGGGCGCCAGAGACACGGCCGTATCCGGCATGACCGGAAGATCCACTGCGCTCTCGCCGGCCCGGTGCAGAATCCTACCCCCATCGTCAACAAGAGCGTAGACCATACCCTTGGGCGCTGTCGCTGGAAAATCCACGATCAGCCGGGACAAGAGCGATACCAACTCCAATTCCAGGCCGTAAACGGTCCTGTCCGCTTCTCTCTTCACCCACCCGAGAATATAGAGTTTGTTGTCCGAGAACCATGGGATCCATCCTCCTACTTCACCCTTGTCTATTTGGCTATCTCGGTTTTTGTCGGCAAAGCTGTTGGTTTTCTCCTTTATCAACCTCTGAAGCTGAAGCCGACCGCTTCTCAATTTGCGGATGTCCTTTACCAGGCTTGGCTTTTCGCGATTTTGCCGCATCCGCCCTTGACTAAGCCCACTGACCTGTTGAGGGTCTTTGGAGACTTCGGGCCCCTTATCGCCCCCTGACCGCCAGGGAATCCGGCCGGAAAACAGGGCTCCATATCGAGCCATGAACAGCCTTTCTTCCGACGTGGGGGACGCCCCCGGGATCGGCGGTAGCAGGAGGCCCTGCTTCGGCTTCCATGCGAACACATTGCGGATCAGGGGATTGGTCTCGTTCCATTCCTGGAGCGTTTCGATCAGTCGGTCACCAGGAATGCCGAGTAAGGCCTCTGTAATGTCATGTTCGACCGCGTCTACGGTTATGCGTAGGGTCTCCGCGATGGCCCGTGCCCTGTCCCGGGCTGAAGAACGCTCCACCTGATTCAATCGCTCCTGTTCGTGGCGAAGCAGCTGGATGCCCGCGACTCCGATGACCAGAGTCGGAACGAGGAAAAGCAGCCAGTACATAATAATGGAACGCCTTTTCATCAGTTTGTATCCTTGCAGCGATTGCCCGGAATGAGCGCAGGCCGACAAATTGTAACATCTACGGGCCTACATTTACATTCTTTTGTTGGAGTATGGAAGGGAATTGACATGAGTCGGGGAAGGGCGCCCTTGCTTCCGAAAGCCATGATGGGACGGATCTCGAATGAGCAATCCGTCCCACCGCTCCGGAGGCTGTTCCTGAAGGAGATCCCTGTCAGTGAGCATATTGCTGGTTCTTCATCTGAAAGGAATCGGTTCTGAGGTCTTTTCTGGATTTCCTGGTCATTCCTTCCTTGGATATGGTCTCAGCCTGCTGTTCCAGTTTAACGGCCTTTTTCAAGAGCAGGCCGCTATCGTATTTCTTTCCTAGTTTTCGCAGTTCTCCTGCCGACTCGTTCAGTCTTCTGACCGCGGCTTGCGGCTTGCCTGAATCCGCAAACGAGATTGCGGCTTCCTGGGCCATGGCGTTGCGAGTCAACACATGGGCCTCTTGCACCTTGGCGTTGACCGACTTTTTGACTTCCACCGTATCCTTACTGAATCGCACGCTGGTTTTTCCTACTGATGTCTCGCGTCGGCCGCTAAGAGCGTTGTCATAGGAGATCTTTGCAACGGCCACTTCGAGCGTCTGTCCGTCCTTGCTCTTGGGAACCTCGACCTCGAGCAGCGCATACTTTTCCTGGCCTCCGTAAAGCTGATTCATGGATAATTCCACGGTTCGGCCCTTAATTCGACCGTCACGACCCACGAGTCTCAGTGGTTTGACTCCCTCCGGACATTCAATGATCATCCGCACTTTCTTGGCGACCACATTGAGCACATCTCCCAGTTCCGCGGCGAAAATGCGAGGCAGGTCTGTGCTGGACTCCACGAAATAGGAGTTTCCGTCACTCTTTTGGGAGAGCCGTGTCATGAGGTCTTCATTGTAATCGACACCCACTCCCACGGTGGTGACCGAGATGCCCTCTTTGAGCAGGGCAGCGCCCAACCTTCCCAGATCATTGGGAGAGCTTGGGCCGACGTTGGCAATGCCGTCGGACAGCAGGATAATGCGATGCACGTACTTTTCTTCGATATTCTTCCGAATCTGGGCCGCACCCTGGCTCACGCCTGCAAAAAGAGCGGTCTTTCCACCCGGTCGAATCCTCCTGATCCGGGCTTCGATTCCCTCGGAGTTCTTCACGTACTGCGCGGGAACCACGGTCCTGACATTGTGATCGTACACCACGACGGAAAAGATGTCCTTCGGTCCAAGGCGCCGGAGCGCTTCAATGGCGGCTTCCTTGGCCTTTTGGATCTTTTTGCCGGCCATGGAACCTGACCTGTCGAGAACGATCGCCAGATTCACCGGCGGGCGATCTGTATTCGTCAGGGTCTTCGGAGCGTCCAGGGTGATCTTCACCACAGCCCTTTGGGACCCACCCGCGGGCAGCACACCGCTACCGGTTTGGACCATGGTGTTCACGACAGAGCCGCGGGCCATGGAAGCGGTCAAGGCCGCTATACCCCATAGACCACAAACTATGACTAGACCGGCAATCCCGATCGTGACCCACCCACGAACTGCGCTGTTACTTAAGCTCTTCATGATAGACCTCCTTGTCTGTCTTGTGTATTCGCAAAACGGATTCCTTTGTTACATTCCGTGAAAAAAGCGTCTTGTCTTACCCTGCCGAGCCCCGGCACAAACCCGGGACGCGTTCAACATCCGCTTGCTAATCATTTGACCATAACAAACACAAAGAGTTGTCACCGCGAAGCAAAACAAATGTAAAAAGATTGTAAAGTTCTCGGACGAGGTTTGGATGACGTGGAGTGGAACAGACAGAGCAGCCACATCCCGAACTGATACCAACTCCCATCGCAAGAAAGCGACAACGAAGCATGAAAATCTTGGGGCAGCTTGTCCGTGGCTTCGCCCCGGATGAGGTAAGCGGTTCTGTAAATACTTTAAGAATCCAGTCATCTTTGGAGGGGAGACTCATCTCCCCTCCAAGCCCAATGCTGTTGACTTAAGCCGTATACTGTTGATCCGGATACCATTATCCGTCATTCCGGCGAAAGCCGGAATCCAGGTCTTTCAATACCTACTGGACCCTGGCTTTCGCCGGGGTGACGACGGGGACTGGTTGGCATTTTCTTAAGTCAACAGCATTGCCCTCCAAGCCACCCCATACGTTGACCCGGAAAGGGGTGTTTCTTTCCCGAGACTTTCATAGGAAGTTGCGTTCAAAGAAGTACAGTGTACAGGTGAGGGACCGAGTCTCAAAATCCCCCCTAACCCCCATAGGCGTTAACTTAAGGGACCCATTCCGCTTAGTCTACCCGTCATTCCGGCGTAAGCCGGAATCCAGTCTTATTGATAAGAGCCTGGACCCCGGCTTTCGCCGGGGTGACGACGAAGAAACTAATGCATCCGGGATGCCACTGGCATCGGATTTTGACCGCTCTTTGTTCCAAGGGTCTGTCACAAAATAAACCTTGCAGCAGGTTGCCTTGGCAATTGTAGGGGCTGACCCCGGATCCGCGTCCGGGGCAGGCTCTGGAATGACGGATATATAGTGATTGCCAAAAGTAATTTCCGATTACTCTGAGAATCAGTCATGTGGGGCAGGCTTTCCAGCCTGCCATTCGGGCAGAACTTTTGGCAACTGCTATAAAGAATGGCGAATCGTGCCACCATGTTGGGTCGAGGCCTGCCACGAGATGTCAACCGGATCCCAAACATGCCTTACGGATCGTCCAAAATCCGTCGGAAAGAATCAGGCGGTGGATTCTGTAGGAAAGTTTGACAATGGCCCAACGAGAGGGTACCCTGCGGTGACCTCTAATAGGGTTTTCCATTACCGGAAGTGCAACAATGGTGCAATGAAGAGAGCGGAAGGTATGCGCTCCTGGTACGATCTTGCGTCGGAAAGGCCTGATTCGGCAAAGATCCCAAATGGCTGGTCGGCGACTCGTGGGGTTCCTGATACCAGCCCCATCAGATCTGGATCACGACTATCAACCACGGGAAGAGGGTGTGTGGGTAAGGTGACGGTTGAACAGGTTCCCAGATTGCTCGACGGCGCGTCGGAGCTGATGGTATTGTCTAACTCCTCGGACGTGAAGGGCCTTCTCGTATTCGGTCTGGATCTAAAGGGCCGTCTCGATGTGGAGGCATTGAGAACGTCCCTGCACGCGGCCATACAATACTTCCCCCAGTTTCTCAGCACCCTGACGGAAACCAGAGATCTGGGAAGATACCGTCTCATGTGGGTCGTGCAGCCCGAGGTTCATGTGGAACTCTGCTACTCCGAACTCGAGATCTCGGATTCTTCCGTTTCCATTCAGAATCAGTTGCTCCGTCACCTCGCCGGAAGCCTTGAAAAAGAGTGGGACCTCCTGCATGGACCAGCAGCGGAGTTTCACCTCATTCGCCATGCGGGGGAACATCACAGTTTTTTCATTCTCGTTCACCACGCGGCGGCCGATGGATGGACCATTCTACGATTCCTTAAAGCCCTCATGGCTTCGTATCACGAGATCGTGACGGGTCAGAGCCCTCATTGGGCCACGGAGGCCGCTTACACTTCCGCACTCAAGAAACAGGTGGTCAGTCTTGAGCGACGTAAATGGCGCGATTGGGCGGTTATTGGCCGCAACATTGTCGATTCAGCCTTCAGAAGGCCGTCGCTTCCTGAACGACAGGGCTATTCACAGAGCCTTGGCGCGCATTACGCGAAGTGGGTTTTCACCGTCGAGGAGACGAAGGAGATTCTCAAGAACCTGTCCGGAGGTCGAGTATCCTTCGTGGATCTCATCGTGGGAGGAGTGGCGGTGGCGGTGGACAGATGGAAAGCTGCCATGAACCAAGCCTCGGGAACATTGAAGATCTGCGTTACCGTCCAGATGAGAGGGAGATACGGGGATTTGAACGTTCCTATGAACAGTTCACCCATATTTCTCAACTTCCGACCGTCCGAGAGAAGCGATCGCGCGTCACTGGTCCGTTTGGCGGCCGAGAAACGCTTGGAGCAGTCAAAGAACTTGGCCGACGTCACGCATTTCCATGTGGCCGATACTTTTACCGATGTTTTGAGGCGCCTGGCTCTATCTCCAAGAAAGAGAATCATCCGCTCTGTGTGCAGGATGCCCATTGCCCCAATGCTGGTAGCGTCCTGGGGCATTCTGTGGCCGGAAATCCGGGACGGCCGACCCACCAAGAATTCGTATTTGACTCAGGCGGGAGGGCTCGAACTCACCGAGGTCCATGCCTTAGCCTACAAGCCCTGGTTCTGGTGCCCTCTGCGGGTGGGCGTTCACACGTTTCGCAACAGAATCAACCTTCAGTTGGTGGCCGCAGACCGGCACTTCAGTCCTGAGCAGGCCGAAAGCTTCCTGTCCCTGACGGCAAAGACTCTCCTGGAGGATTCGTTTCAGAGAATCCCATCAAGTTGAACGGGCCCCTGCTCATGCCATAAGATCTCTTCCTTCGGGAGATATTCCATGCCTGAACCACATTCCGGCAATTCGCCCATGTTGGTCGACCCTGCCTCGGAAATAATGGCGCTTTCCAACTATGGGGACGCCAAGAATATTGTAATTGTGGGCTGTGATTTGGAGGGCGTTCTCGATGAGCAGGCCATGAGCCTGGCCCTTGCGAAGGCCCTGGAAAGCTTTCCGGTTCTACTTTGCAGTGTGAAGGAAACCAGGCTCAAAGGCAGACCATGCTTCATGTGGGTCCCTGACCCGGATCACGGGGGTCAATTGCAGGTTGCCGACTTCGAGACCTTGGACGGATCGCTCTCCTTTCAAGATTCGTTACTTCGTAACTTGGCGGGTAGCCTGGGCAAGGATTGGGATCTGATCAAGTCGGCGCCCACGGAGTTTCGTCTCTTTCGGCACGCACGGAATCGCCACAGCTTCTTCTTGTTGGTTCACCACGCGGCGAGCGACATCTGGACCGGGACAGGGTTCCTGAGGGAACTCCTGGCAAACTACCACCGGATTATGACGGGCCGGCCGCCGCAATGGGCCGAGGAGGGCGCTCACACGTCGGCAATGAAGACCAGCGTTGTCACTCCGGGCAAACAGAATTGGAGTGGAATGCGCTTGATGGCCCGGCATGCTCTTAACTGTTTCATGGACAAGCCCACCTTTCCCAGAGGGACCGGGGACCCCGATAAGGATGGTGAATACTATGTCAAGACCGTGCTCACCGCGGAAGAGACCAACGCGATTCGGGAGGCCGGCGCCAAAGCGCAAGCGGCTTTTGTCGACATCCTCGTATGGGGCGTCAACATGGCCGTGGATAAATGGAATGCCGACCTGAACATACGGCCGGGCACAATCAACGTCTCTGTTTCTGTTCAGATGAGAGGAAGATACGGGGAATTGGATGCGCCGATGGGCTCTTCGGCCATCGTCCTCAGGTTTCCTCCCACCCGGAGAACAGACCCGGCGGCATTAATGGGAGTGATTACCGACAATCGCGCAAAACAGCTCCGTGATCTGGCCGACGTCAAGGCTTTGCAGGCCGCGGAAAAGATGTGCGGCGCGGTGGGCTGCTTACCCTTGTCCACGAGACGGAGGCTTATCCACGGTCTGTGCCAGGGACGCAATCGCCCCATTCTCGTCGGGTCTCTTGGGGTCTTGTGGCCCAAAGTGGAGAATGGGAGGTTTTCAGGAGATTCCTATTTGACCCGCGCCGGTGGATTGGAAGTGACCGAAGCGCATGTTAAAGGTTATGCCCTGGCGGTTCGGAATCCCCTACGCCTGCTTGCGCACACCTTTAACGGGAAACTCAACCTACTTCTCTGGGTTTGCCGGGGCCACTTCACCCGGGCCGAGGCAACGCGCTTCCTGAATCTATTCGTGCAAGTTCTCCGGGAAAATCCCTTTGCAGGGAGCCACTGATCGAAACCATTTGAGAACCGCCCCGGTTTACACGATACGCTCCTAGGGAATTTCCGCCGGCATGTCGAGCCCAAGCAGCCGAGCGGCATTTCCGGAGAAAAAACGCTGATGGTTTTCGGGCCGAATGGCCTTCTTCCACTGATCCACCACAGAGAAATCGAGGACTGGATAGTCGGTTCCAAAGAGACACTTTTCCCTCAGAACAGAATTCACCGCCGCCAACATCGAAGGCTCAACGTACTGGGGTTTGAGTGCGCTGAACTCGAGATATACGTTCGGATGTCTCTGGGCAGTGGCCAGCGGAAGCAAGCCAAAACCGTGGCCGGCATGACTCATAACCAGCTTCAGTTCGGGGAAATGGACAGCCACCCGGTCAAGATGGTTGGGATCGGCAACTTCCAAGGTGCAGCCGGGGTTGTAATGCTGCGAGGTCGAGATAACGACCACTTTGTTCATCTGCGCGGACAGGGCATAGAGCGGATAGAGTCGGGCGTCATCGGCCGGAATGCCGGTGATGTAAGGGGAGAGGTCGAGTCCACAAAGCCCGGACTCCTCATAACACCTCTTCAAAACGTCGAGGCAATGCATGATGCTCTTGGACAGATCAACCCGGGCCAGTCCCATGAAATTGTTTGGATATGCCCGGCAGATGGATTCAATTGCGGCGTTTCCGGCCTCATTGGATGGAAATATGACGCCACGCGCAATTCCGTACTTTTCCATTTCCTCGACATGCTCTTCCATAGAGAGAAAACTCAGGCGCTGCCGCATATTGAAGATGTCCAAATATGCTGCGAAGTGGGCGGCAGGCTCAGGGACGACCTCCCTGAGACTCTCCTTTGTCCTGAGCATGATCCTAAAATCAATGATCTCCATCTGGGTACCTTCCCTATAATTTTGCATACACCCCGCTGGATGTGATAGCAAGTTGAGTTCAAGAGAGTACGGTTCTGTTCCAGGGCGCCACTGTCGGCTTGCCCGGCAATGCTCTTCAGTACTCGTTCGATCGCACGTAGGTATGATTGGCAGCTTTGGCGCTCCCGCGGGATCCGGCTTGGGGATCACGGATGGGAACGGAGACGCGACGTTCACAAGAGAAGTCTGCCAGATCCACTTGAGATTGACAAGGACCGTTTTCACGATTGTTTCACTGCCCCGAGTTTCAGGCCCTTCTATAGTCTTCCGCACTCAGTTCTGCGCGAATGCAACTTCATTGGAAGTTCCCCCTCCAAAGATGACTGGATTCTCAAGGCATTTACAGAACCGCTTACCTCATCCGGGGCGGAGCCACGGACAAAGGTACCCAGGATTTTCGTAGTTCGTTGTCCCTTATTAGGGGTGATAGTTGGTATCAGGCGTGGGCAAAGGTCGGCCCTGCGACTGAGGGAGCTTGTGGATCTTCCGCGGCTGCTTCATCAGGCGGGAACCTATTCTTCGGTCCGGGCGGCTTCGATGAATTCGGCCACTGCGCCGGGGAAGGCCCTTGTGTCTATGGGTTTGGTAATGTATCCGCAGCAACCAGCTTCCATGGCCTGTGCTTCGTCACCGACCATCGCGTGGGAGGTGAGGGCGACAATCGGGATGTGCTTGGTTGAAGGGTCCTTTGACATGATGCGGGTGGCGGTGAGTCCGTCCATGCCCGGAAGGCCGATGTCCATAAGAATCAGAGCCGGTGTTTCCTCCTTGGCGATCCATATCCCCTCTTCCGCGGTCAAAGCCTGAAGAACCTGGTAACCTGCCGCAACGAGCAAGTCTGCGACCAATTCCATGTTCAATTCATTGTCCTCCACGATGAGTACCTTTTCCCTTGCCATTTCAATTTCCCCTCGGTGTCATTGGCGCGGGCCTCTTCTTCTTACACGTTCAAGGTGTTCGAGCAATGCCGGCTTGCCTCCCGATTTTAGGGAGATCGCCCGAACCGGCTCACGGAGGCGCCGCAGATCTCCCTCTGTCAGATCTTTGGCGGTATGAATTATGATGGGCGTATCTTTGGTGTCAGGCTGCTCTCTCAACAGATCCACAACCTCAAACCCTGTCATCTCAGGCATCATGAGGTCCAAAATGATGACGTCGGGTAGGTGAGCGGACGCCAGTTCCACACCTTTCTTTCCGCTGTCGGCCTCAATGACCACATATCCTTCGGGTCTAAGGACATCCGACATGAACTGGACCACATGGGGTTCATCGTCAACCACAAGGACTTTGATTTCGCCGTTGTCACGCGTGGATTCCACTGAGCCAAGAACCTCAAGGAGTCGCGTTTTGTCCACAGGCTTTACGAGAAAATCCAAGGCCCCCAGAGCCAATCCTAGATCTCGAGCGTCGTAAACTGTGACCATCACCACAGGAATGTTTGCGGTGTCGGGTGTTGCCTTCAGTTCGATGAGCACATCAAAGCCGCTTCTGTTGGGCATCACAACGTCGAGGGTGATCGCACTGGGGGCAAGGCTGCGAGCCATTTGGACCGCCTGTTCACCATCAAATGCCCGGGCAACCGCATACCCGGCCTCCGACAGAACGTGGGCGATCAACTCGCCGGAGGCAGGATCGTCGTCAACAACCAATATCAGTGGTCGTGAATCGTCGGCGCCGGGCGCGGATTGGACTGACAGATCCTGTTCGACCGTTTCCCGCAAAACCTTTTCGACGCGTTTTATGAAAACCCGTTGCGGTTCCGGTTCGCTCTCTTTGTGCGCTTGCTCCACGATGGGAATAGTAAAGGTGAACGTGCTGCCTTTGCCTTCACCCTCACTTTCCACCCAGATCCGGCCTCCATGAAGTTCTACCATTCTGCGGGTCAGCGCCAGTCCCAGTCCGGTCCCCTCGTGATGACGCGAATAGGTTGAATCCACCTGATGGAACTGACCAAAGACACGGTCTTGGTCTTCCGGTTTGATGCCGACACCTGTATCCGAAACGCTGACAATGATCTCTCTGTCGTCTCTGTGCGCGGCCACACGGATCTCGCCACCATCGGGCGTGAATTTAGTCGCGTTGGAAAAGAGGTTGAAGATGATCTGCTTGAGCCTCACCTCGTCCGCGGAAATCTCCAAATCAGTCAGTTCATCCGCGATCCGGAGATCCACCTTGAGTTGGTGTTTGAAGGCCTTTTCCTTGATCATTATCAGACCGTTCTCCAGCATTTGTCGGATATTGACAGCCGATACCTCCAGGTCCATCTTGCCTGATTCCACTTTTGTCAGGTCCAGGATGTCATTGATCAGTCGCAGCAGATGGCGGCCGCTGGTTAGGACGTGTCCGATGTATTTCGACTGCTTCTCATTGATCTCGCCGAAAGTCCGGTCCTGGAGGATTTCGGAAAAACCGATAATAGCGTTAAGCGGAGTGCGCAGCTCGTGGCTCATATTGGCCAAGAATTCGGTCTTGGACCGGTTGGCCGCCTCAGCCTCCGCGTGAAGCTGTTTGGCGTCGGCCAGCGCCCTCTGTAATTTCGCCTCCGCCAGCTTGAGTTCCGTTATGTCTTCACAGCTCAACAAATAGTCGTTACTTTCCAATAACACCGCACTGAAGTGGACGACCTTGTTTGTTCCGTCTTTGCACCGAACCTTATGTGTGGCAACAACAATAGCTCCCCCCGGTTCAAGGTCCTTTGTGTCTTCCACCCACCCGGAGATAACTTTCCGACGGTAGCCTCGATCGGGAAAAGCCAACTTGAACCATGCCGTCCTTTCGGAAACATCATTCAGGCCGTAGCCGAACAGCTTTTCAAACCTTGGGTTCACATATTTGAAAGCACCGTCTTGACCGATCATGATGATTCCGAACGGCGCGCTTTCCGACAAGCTCTGAAACCTCTGCTTCTCCCTTTGCAGCGCGGTCTGGGCTTCTTTGAGTTCGGTTATGTCAGTGTAGATCGTCTGTATTCCGGGTTTGCCTTCATAGATTATGGGTGCGGCCGACACTTGGACGTGGACCACACCGCCGTCCACCCGCAGCCATCTTTGTTCAATCAGCGGCACTGTTTCCCAGTCCTTAAGAGTTTGCGCAATGGCTTCTCTTGCAGCGGGTCTCACGTCCGGATGCACGTTATCCAACACAGGCTTCCCGATAAAGTGTTCCGGCGCCGCCCCCAACATGCGAGCCCCAAATTCGTTGACGAACACAACCTTCCCTTTGGCGTGCACGGCAATCCCCACGGGTGCGTGATCCACCAGCACGCGGTTGCGTTGTTCACTCTCCCGAAGAGCCTCTTCCGCTTGCCCACGCTCTGCAATCTCAGATCGAAGCTCTTGGTTGAGCGTTTGGGTGGCTGCCTCCTTCTCAGTCAAAGCCTTTATCAGGCCTTCGTACCGAAATCTCACTGTCAGGGACTCCGAATCCGCTGCATTCATACGAAGGCCCATCACTGCCAGGGCAACCAGGAAGATGGCTGACATGGCGGCCATCGTGGTGTGAGCATACCCCCCCTCGTATACGAACCTACCCAGTAATGGTACCATGGCAGCCAGAATAAAGGGCAGGTAAACCTTTTGCATTGAGCAGTACACAGCGGTAGTCGCGATACAGATACCGCCGATCACTAAGGCCAGAGCCGCCTGATGAAGCGCGGATCCCGACGGAAACAGAAACAACGAGGACGTACCCCAGACCAATCCGCATATGAAGGTTCCGATGACAAAAAACCAGCCCCAGCGAAGAATTGCCTTGCCGACCGGGGTCGCCCTGGTAAACCTCAACACTAGAAGATAACGCCCTGTGTAAGCCGTTGCCAGCGCGGCGATCCAGGCTATAAGGTAAAGGTTGGGTACAACGTTCCAGAGCGCAGCAACGAGTACCACGCCCGCAAGCGTAGACTGGTACGAGCCCGCGGGCGCGAGACTGTAGATCCCACGGACACGGGCCTGTTCAAGCTCGCACTGGGAGAAACCAGGGGGTTCGCCACGTGCGTGAATGTGTCCTACTTCAGGTGTTTTCATCGGACCCCCCCGGCCGCGGGCGGTTTCGGATAGTAGCTTGCTGTGCAACTTCACCGCAGCCGTTTGCCCGGAAACAATTCTAATGCAAAGCGACCTGTCAGTCAAACCTACATCGAATCCGGCAAGATAAAACTTGACAAGCCACCGTCCAGAGCAGCAACGACCATGCCGAGTCAAGCGCAATCCCGATACCCCGATCGCCACAAACACTTCGGCCATTCCCATAACTTGACCGCCCGCGGTTAGGGTCCGTCCCGGAATAACCCTTGCAACCGACACGCGCCTCATCCTTGCGATAAAGAGGGCGACGCATGCGTCGCGCCGTACGTCCTTGGCCCGCGGCGCCTTCTGTTACTGTCAGGTTTATTCTGTGACAAGCGGTTACCCGCAGGCCCCGGAAGGTTCTCGGGCTTCACTTCTTCAGTCCCGTGCCCATGATGCAGGCGGTTGAGGTAATCAAGGACATTGCCAGCTCGGATGAGACCGCTCAAGAGGGCAAGGACTTTGTCATATACGTTTGCCGAACAGAATGGGCCGCCCCTGAGCCGCTCCCTGGGCGGGCCGTGGACTGGGCTACTCGTAGTATCCCCCGCCAATCCAGAGATTCTGGCCGGGAACCCTCATGATGTAGGTCCTCTTCTTTGAAGGCTTCTTTTCACCCGGTTTGGGCCACCAGTATTCTGACCAGCCTTTACCCGGGCCGTTGGCCAGCTCCCTAAATTTTACGAACAGAGCGTCTCCTTTGAGATCCTTGAATTTGCTCAGGTCTTTCCCGACGGTCGTATCAGCCTTGTAAGGATGGGCTGACAGTGTGACCTTGTCCAGCGGCCCTGCAAACAGATAGAGGTCACCTTTGATGAATGGACCCTTTGGGTCCCCGATGGCCTTCAAGGTGGCTTCCACACCCTTTGCCTTGACCATGGCCGCGCCTGCTCCTACCAGCGCCTCAACGTCCGCGGCCTTGTCTGCTATTGCCGGGCTCACCAGCAGTAGGCCGACTACCAAGACCAGACCTAGCATTGCGCATCTTTTCATCATATCCTCCTTTTGGTGTAACTTCGCGCCCTGACGTGGGCTGCGTTGGCATCCTTTCCCCATCCTGGAATATAGTGACTCGGACTCTCAGGGGCAAGTCAGTAATGATGTAGGTTGTCGTTGACTCGGGTGTGGGGGCCGACGTATGGTCAAGAAAGGCCTAAATGAGAACCCTCTAAGGAGGCGTCACGGAATAACCCTTGCCGGTGACACGCGTCTCATCCTTGCGATAAAGAGGGCGACGCATGCCTCGCGCCTACGTGCGGGACCCACGACTTTGCGGGCATTTCCATGCTTCGTTGCGCCCGGCGCCCGGCCGGGCATATTGGTTCCTATGATGGCTCGACCATGGCCATATGCTGTATAATCAGCTCCTATAGTGATGCGCATTGATATTGGGTGTCAAGATCACCCTCCCCCTGGCGGGAGAGGATTAGGGTGAGGGGGGGCCGGCCGTGGAACCTATCTTCAATGCGTGGCGCTATAGCATGAAAGAGAGGCCGTTATCATGGCGCTGAAAACCGGAAAGGAATACATTGATTCCATAAAGTCTCTTGGACTTGAGGCCCACGTGATGGGCGAAAAGGCCGGAAACCTGCCCGATCATCCACTGGTCGATCCTTCCATCACCGCGGTGGCGGCTACGTACGACGCGGCCCACTCGGAGGACTCCGAGACGAGAGATCTGTTTCGGGTCCGATCTCCGCTGTGTAATGAGGAAATCAACCGTTTTACGCATCTTCACCGCAGCGCGGAAGACCTTGTGAACAAGGTGATCATGCAGCGCCGATGCGGGAATATCACAGCCTGCTGTTTCCAGCGGTGCGTTGGGCTCGACGCTGCCAATGCGGTGTTCAGCGTGACCTTCGAGTGCGACCGAAAACACGGGACCGATTACCACCAGCGTTTCAACGACTATTGGCGGCGTGTGCAACTGGAAGACCTGGTGGTGGACGGGGCCATGACCGACCCCAAAGGAGATCGGGGAAAACGCCCCAGCGATCAGGCCGACCCGGATCTGTTCCTCCGGGTAGTGGAAAGAAAGAGCGACGGCGTTGTGGTGAGAGGAGCGAAATTGCATCAGACCGGCATGCTCAATTCCCATGAAATTATCGTCATGCCCACCATAAACATGAGGCCCGGGGAAGAGGATTGGGCCATCTGCTTTTCCGTTCCGACCAGTACCCGAGGTGTCAGATACATATATGGTCGGCAGACCAGTGACACACGAAAATTGGAGGAATCACGGCTCGATGTGGGCAACCCCACTTTCGGCGGCCAGGAGGTCATGACCGTGTTTGATGATGTGTTTGTCCCCCATGAGCGCATCTTCCTGAATGGGGAAATCGACCATTCGGGCAAGCTGGTAGAACGATTCGCCGGCTATCATCGTCAGAGCTACGGCGGGTGCAAGGTCGGTGTGGGCGACATCCTGATCGGAGCCGCGGCCCTGATCGCTCGAATGAACGGAGTGGAAAAGGCCTCCCACATCAGGGATAAGATCGTGGAGATGATCCATCTCAACGAAACCATGTTCGCGTGCGGTATCGCGTGCTCAGCCCAGGGACACCCGACCGCGGCCGGAAACTATGAGATCGACATGCTCCTGGCAAATGTGTGCAAGCTCAATGTGACCCGGTTCCCGTACGAACTTGCCCGCCTTGCGACCGACATCGCGGGAGGACTCTTGGGCACAATGCCCTCAGCCAAAGACCTGGAGGATCCGGAGGCCGGACCTTACATCAGGAAATATCTTGCCGCGGCTGAAGGAGTCGATGTGGTGGACCGCATCAAGGTCCTGCGCTTGATCGAAAACCTGGTGGCCGGCGCGGGTTCCGTGGCGTACCTGATCGAATCCATGCACGGCGCGGGGCCTCCCACCGCGCAGCGGATCATGATCAGCCGCCAGGCAGACCTGGAGGGCAAAATCGAAAAAGCCAAACGACTGCTGGACATAGGCTGACCAGTAGATTCAAGTTGTGGGACAAGAAAGAACAGAGAAGATAAGAAAAAGAATATCCTACCACAGAGACACAGAGAAGATAAGAAAAGGAATATTCCACCACTGGGACGCAGACGCGCCACAGGAAGAATAGGGAGTAATTTCGCTTCCTTCTCTGTGTCTCTGTGGTTAAAATATCTTTGTCTTCGCTTCTCTGTATTCCCTGTACCCCCTGTGGCTATAATATCTTTATCTTTACTTCTTTCAAAGAGGTGTTCCAATGGATCTTACTCACACTCACTATGAAATCTCTAACGGGATAGGCACAGTCACGCTGAATCGCCCGGACAGCTTGAACGCTCTTTCGCCGACCATGCGTGAGGAGTTGATCGAAATATTCCTCAGCGCAGATCAGGACGACGCGGTCCGAGTGCTCGTGGTAACCGGCGCGGGCAAGGGGTATTGCGCGGGTGCGGATCTGTCTTCGGGTGAATCCACGTTCGACTACTCGAGCAAGGGGGGCAAGAAGGCTTCAATTGGTGAGCATAGGGACGGCGGCGGCAGGTTGGCGCTTTCCATCTTCAATTGCCGAAAACCGGTGATCGCCGCGATCAACGGAGCCGCGGTGGGGATCGGCATTACCATGACCCTTGCCATGGATGTGCGGGTAGCCGCTAAGGACGCCAAAATCGGCTTTGTTTTCGCCAGACGTGGAGTGGTTACCGAGGCCTGTTCATCCTGGTTTCTGCCCCGTATTGTCGGCATTTCCAAGGCTGCTGAACTCGTGTACACCGGACGAATCTTCCGGGCTGAAGAAGAAGCAGGTTCGGGACTCTTCAATCACATCGTGCCGCGGGATGAGGTCTTGCCCAAAGCAATGGCCATCGCGGAAGAGATCGCTCAAAACACCTCCGCAGTCTCAGTCGCGCTGAGCAAAGCGCTCCTGTGGCACGGGCTCAGTGAGGATGACCCTCAATCGGTCCATCTTATCGAATCACGCTGCTTCTACTGGGCCGGCGGGCAAAAAGACGCCACTGAAGGCGTTACAAGCTTCCTGGAAAAGCGTCCGCCCAAGTTCACCATGAGCCCCTCCGCCGATATGCCCGACTTCTATCCCTGGTGGAAAGAGCCCAAGGTGTGATGGCAGCGGCCGCAATGGCTGGGAATGGAGGTCCGGGAATCGGTGTATGATTGTTGAGGCCTTTGGCCGTGGGGTTCGGGATACGCCGTCCCTTCTGACCTGGTCTTCCCGACGCTTCCGGGTGGTCATTTCCTGGTCTCTCGACAGAAACAGGGGGATTTGCCGACCGGCACTATTTTGTTCTTGACGTTTCTGGAGAACGGCTCTATTCTGTGGGCTCGTTTTGGAGTGGGCCAAGCCGCCCGGTTGCTCTTGCTACCAAACCTAACCTAATATCAGCTACTTAGCCGGCGTCATATAACCGCGGTGCCTGTGGCTCAGAATTCGCGTCGGCTCATAAGGGCATGAATCTGTTGAAGAACAAATTTTTATAGGGAGTTGTGGACCATGAAGACCGACTACAAAACCATCGATGTTGAACTTAGGGACGGCGTGGCCGTGTTCACCATGAACAACCCGCCGGTGAACCAACTCTCCGAGCACTTTTTGCTGGAACTGCGTGACGCGATCCAAGAAGCGTTTCAGGACGATGGGGTCAAAGCCATAGTCCTCACCGGAACCGGCCAGAACTTCATTGCGGGCGCGGACATAACCCAGATTTATGAAGCCAAGGACAAGACAATAGTCGCGCCTCAAATACTGGAGGGGGCTCGTTTCCTGAACTCCATTGAGGTCGGCCCCAAGCCGGTGGTGGCGGCCATCAACGGCAATGCGCTTGGCGGCGGACTGGAAATGGCCATGTGTTGCCACTACCGTGTGGCCTCAAAGGGAGTGCCCATTGGGCAGCCTGAAGTCCAGATAGGACTGATCCCGGGAGCGGGCGGCACTCAGCGGCTGCCTCGACTCATCGGTCTGCCCAATGCTCTTGAAATGATCACTGTAGGCAAGCCGATCAAGGCGGAGAAGGCCTTGTCCAGACGGCTCATCGACGAGGTGGTCGAACCTGATGACCTTATCGACGCGGCAATGAAGGCCGCGAGAAAGTTCATTTCCGGTGAATTCAACATGGAGAGCCGGATGACCCGCAACAGGTATGACCGGCTCCCCAGTGCCAAGGAAAGGAAGGATGTGTGCAACGGCGCGCGGTTCATGGCTATGACCAAGGCCAAGGGTTACATAGCTCCTTTCAAGGCCATCGACGCCATTGACCAGGGACTCGGGTATGACATAGAGGCTGACATCGAAAGAGAAGTGGATCTGTTCGGCGAATGCGTTGTCTCGGATGTGGCCAAGAATCTCATGGGTATTTTCCTTAATTCCCGGGCATCGGGCAAGTTGCCGCGGACCGAGGGAATCGAACCCGCCAAGATCAAGAAGGTCGCCATGCTGGGCGGTGGAGTCATGGGTTCGGGTATCATCAACCTGCTGCTCAATGGCGGCTTTGAGGCGGTGCTTTGGGATATCAACGAGAATGCGCTCGAAAAGGGTGTGGCCGCGATCCGCAAGACCTTCGCGTTTGCGATCAGCAAGCGGAAGATGAAGCAGTCCGACCTGGATTCCATGATCGAGAACAAGTTGACCACCACCACGTCACTGGAAGACGCAAAAGATGCGGACCTGGTCATTGAGGCGGTCCTGGAGGACATGAAGATCAAGCAGGACATCTGGAAGCAGCTTGAGGGGATCTGCGGACCTGAAACGATTTTCGCCACGAACACCTCGGCCCTGCCCATCACCGAAATGGCCACAATCCTGAACGATCCCGGCAGGATGATCGGGTTGCACTTCTTCAATCCCGCGGATCGCATGCCTCTTCTGGAGATCATCTGCGCTGAGAAGACCTCGGACCAGAGCTTGGCCACATCAGTGGCTTTTGCTCGCGACATCAAGAAGACCCCTGTGGTTGTCAATGATGGACCGGGGTTCTACGTTTCGCGCCAGTTGGGCGGTCTGTTCGGTGGAGCAGTGTACCTGACCGCTGACGGTGTGGACGGTGCGGCCATAGAAAGGGCTATCAAGGATTTCGGCATGCCCATGGGCCCGGCCGATCTCGCAGACCTGACCGGCATTGACATCAATTATCACGTGAGCAAGACCTTTGAGCGGACCCTGGGCCCACGTTACAAGATGCACCCGCTGACCGAGCTGATCTACCAGACCGGCTGCTACGGCCGCAAGACCGGCGCGGGGTACATGGATTACAGCGGCGACCGCCCTGTGTGGAACCAGAAGGTGGTGGACGTGATCCAAAAGTATCTCAAAGACAACAATGTGGAGCCCAAGAAAGTCTCCGACCAGGAGATAGCGGATCTGATGCTGGCCCTGGGAATCAACGAGGCCGCGCTCATGATGGAACAAGGTATCTGCGACCGGCCTCAGGACATGGATTTGGCAATGATATTCGGTACAGGATTCCCACCGTACAGGGGCGGCATACTGCGGTACGCGGACAAGTGGGGTATCAAGAACGTGAATGACAAACTCGTGGAGCTTGAAAAGCAGTACGGACCCCGGTTTGCGCCTGCGGATCTGATCAAGGAGATGGCAGATTCCAGCAAGACCTTTTACCAGGAATAGGAGTAGTTTTCATGGCGGAAAAATTCGTGAGTGAGCGCAACCTCAAGTTCTTACTCTATGAGGTCCTGGATGTGGAAAGCCTGACCAGTCAATCCTACTTCCAGGATCATAACCGTGAGGTTTTCGACATGGTCCTTGAGACCGCGCTCAAGATGGGGCGAGACCTACTCTATCCTCTGTACCAGGAGATGGACAAACAGGCCCCTGTGCTGGAGGACGGTCGGGTTAAGGTCCATCCAATGGTCAGAGACTTCTTGAAGGAATGCGGCAAAGGCGGCTGGATCGCGGCAACCTTTCCCTACGATGTGGGGGGCCAGCAACTTCCCATGACCATTGAGATGGCCTGCGCTCACATATTCGACGCGGCCAATTTTTCCGCGAGCGCTTACCCGCTTCTGACCACGGGCGCGGCCCACCTGATCTTGAGCTTCGGTTCAGAGGAACTCAAGGAGACCTATGTGCCCCGCATGATCGCCGGCGAATGGCAGGGCACCATGGCCCTGACCGAGCCCCAGGCCGGAAGCTCTCTGTCGGATATCACCACTTCTGCAATCCCCACAGATGAGGGTTACTACAAGATCCGCGGTCAGAAGATCTTCATTTCAGCGGGCGACCACGACGGGGTGGACAATGTGATCCACCTGATGCTGGCCAAGATCAAGGGCGCTCCCGCGGGGGCGAAGGGCATTTCCCTGTTTGTGGTCCCCCAAAAACGTGTCACTGCCGACGGGACACTTGAGCCCAATGACCTCAATGTGGTCACCATCTACCACAAGATGGGGTACCGGGGTTGCCCCATCACCCAGCTGAGCATGGGCGAAGACAATGACTGTCTAGGCTATCTGGTGGGCGAACCGCACCAAGGCCTGCCCTACATGTTTCAGTTGATGAACGAAGCCCGGCTGGGGGTGGGGATGCAGGCCACCTCCATCGCGGCTGCGGCCTACCATGCTTCGCTGGAATACGCACGAGAGAGGCCGCAAGGACGAAGGCTGGCCGGCAAGGACCCCACCCTGCCGCAACTGTCCATTATCGAGCATTCGGACGTGAAACGGATGCTGCTCTTCCAACGAGCGGTGGTGGAGGGTTCCCTTTCCCTTAACTTGGAGTGCGCCAAGTACGCGGATCTCTTGAGAGACAAGGACAGCGAAGACAATGAACGGCACGCTCTATTGCTGGACATTCTGACGCCTGTGGTCAAGACCTATCCCTCGGAGATGGGGATACTCTCCGTGAGCCAGGGGCTCCAGATCCTTGGGGGATACGGATATTGTGACGAGTTCCCGCTTGAACAGTACTACCGGGACATGCGCATTCATCCCATCCATGAGGGAACCACCGGCATACAAGGGTTGGACCTGCTGGGGCGCAAGGTGGTATTCAAGAACGGCCGGGCCATGAAGCTCTACATAGAGGAGGTCGGAAAAACCATTGCCCAGGCCAAGGGCGTACCCTCCCTGGAACCTTATGCTCAGCGCCTCCAGGAAGCCCTGGATAGGGTTCAGGATGTCACCGTGCATCTGGTACAGTTTGCTCTCAAGGGTGACGTGGAACGCTTTCTTGCGGACGCCACGCTCTATCTGGAGTTCTTCGGGATCGTTGTTATCGCATGGCAGTGGCTGAAACAGGGCCTGGCAGCGGAGCGGGCCCTGCAAGGCGATCCATCGGAAGCAGACTCACAATTCTACCGGGGCAAGCTGATCACGCTCCGATATTTTTTCCACTATGAACTTCCCAAGACATTGGGGCCGGCCGCAAGGCTCATGGAAGATGACGCCCTGACGGTCGATATAGACGGTTCCGCGTTTGCCGACTGAGCTTTGTCCCGGGAATGAAGATTTGATACTGTTTCGCCAATACTATTGTAATTCGGCTTCACCGCGAGCCGGCTTGGCGCTGACCAGCGGTCCGTGGCGAAGTCACGGACCTGTGAACAACGGAAAAGACTTTCATGTTTCGTTGTGCCTCTGTTTTCAGGCATGAAAGTTCCTATGAAAGCCCCGTGGAAATTCCACCCCTTTGCGGGTCTACGTATGGGGTGGTTTGGAGGGGAGCCACTGCGCGTGGGGCGATTGAGCGGGCCCCGGACAGCTTACGTGACATGACAACTGTCGGTAGCATGACGTTGAAATGCTTGCCCGGCTAGGGCCTCCCCTCCAAGGTCATGCGCAGCGTGCGCGCTCTTGAACCATCCTGTCCGAGGCGAAGCCACGGACCAGCGAACTACGGAAAAGACTTTCATAGTTCGTTGTGCCTCTGTTTCTAGGGATATAAGTCGGTATGAGCAACCAGAGCAAAATCGAAGCCCGCAAAGAACAGATACTCACCGCTGCCCAAAAGGTTTTTGCGGAAAAGGGGTTTCATGAAGCTACCATCTCGGAAGTGGCCAAAGTGGCCGGGGTTTCCGAGGCCACCATATACGAGTATTTCTCCAACAAGGAAGCGCTTCTGTTCTCAATACCGCTTGAGACGACCCGCAGAGGATACGAACAAGCTGAATATCATTTGAAACTCATCAAGGGCGCGGGCAACAAACTCAGAGCCTCTATCTATCTGTACTTGCAGTTCTATCAGGACAACCCCGATTACGCGGCGGTGATCATGTTGATTCTCAAGCAGAATCGCAAGTTCCAGGGAACAGAGGCGTACAAACTCATTGTCGAAGGCTTCCAGGGAATTGTTCAAATCCTCGAGGATGGGATAAAGTCCAATGAGTTGAGGTCCGATATCAACCCGTACCTGGTCCGATCCGTCATTCTGGGCACCATAGAACATCTGGTGACCAACTGGCTGCTGACCGGTCGCCCTGAAGAGTTGCTCGATTCCGTGGATCCCCTCTGCGACTTTATCATGGAAGGCATCGAGCAGAGAGACTTTGCCGAGAATGGAAAGCGAAACAGGCATTGGAGCGCTTGGATCAGTTCCAGGCACAACGAAGCATGAAAGCACAAACCTGCTGAATAACCGGACACAAATCTCGGAAAAGGAGATATGCAAATGAGAGAAGTAGTGATCACAAACTATCTGAGGACTGCCCAGTCACGTTCCCGACCCAATGACCCTGCCAGGGATTGGTTCGGTCAAATGAGGTCCGATGAACTGTTGGCCAAGCTGTTGCCCGCTCTCATCGAGAAAGCGGGGATCACCGCGGATGAGATCGATGATTTTGTGGTGGCATGCGCGACCGCAGTGGGAGAGCAGTGGGCGTACGGCGGTCGGATTCCCATTTTCCTGGCCAACCTCCCCAACACCATTCCCGCTAAGTTTGTGGACCAGCAATGTGGGTCGGCAATGGCCGCCATACACATGGGGTTCCTGGAGATCGCGAGCGAAAACGCTGACATAGTCATGGTAGGCGGCATGGAACACATGACCCGGACACCTATGGGCGGGGCCACGGTGGACGCCGGGCATATCGCTCCCAACATGAGTCTGTTCGCGGCTCCCGAGTACCAGCACTGGAACATGATGACCTCCATGAACATGGGGCTCACCGCCCAGAAGCTGCTGTCCCAGACCGACTTCACAAGGGCCGAGATGGACGAGTGGGCGCTCAGGTCACATCACCGTGCAGCGAAGGCTCAGGAGGACGGCTTCTTTGACGGCGAAATCCTGCCCATTGACGCGCCCCAGGCCGACGGCACGGTTATGAAGGTGGACAAAGACCAGGCGGTTCGGGGCGACACCACCCTGGAAAGCCTGGCCGGTCTGAAGGCCGCGTTCAAGAAAGGCCACGAAATTACAGCAGGAAACTCGTCTCCGCTCAACGCGGCGGCCTCATCCATGATGCTCATGGCCAAGGAGACCGCTGAGAAAAAGGGGATCAAGCCTCTGGCCATCATCCGTTCCATCGGATTCGCGGGAGTGGATCCCACCATAATGGGCGCCGGACCTGTGCCGGCCAGCAAGAAAGCCCTGGAAAAGGCAGGACTTCCGGCCTCCGATATAGACTTCTGGGAGATCAACGAGGCATTCAGCATCGTGGCCCTTAACTGCATGAAAGAGTTGGGGATCGATCCTGAAAAGGTCAATGTCATGGGCGGCGGTATAGCGATCGGTCATGCCCTTGGAGCGACCGGGGCCCGGCTCGTGGGCACCCTGGCCCGGATACTTGAAGAAAAGGGTGGACGCTACGGCTGCGCCAATGCCTGCGTAGGCGGTGGCCAGGGAGTAGCGACCATCATCGAAAGGGCGGAGTAGGCTACTGCGCAAGGAATATAGAGAAGCGAAGACAAGATATTTTAGCCACAGAGGCCACAGAGAGCACAGAGAACATGAGAAAAGGAAGGAATCTCTTTTGCTTCTCTGTGATCTCTGTGGCTAAACATTCCTTCTCTTCTCTCGAGATCGGGGTCAGGAAAGGTTTGCGTCTGGTGTTTCGATGATGAGGTGGCAATGGTTGCCGGAATGGGGGGTCATCAGATCTTGCATCTTGATCCGCTTCATGGAAGAGAAAGGAATATGTCAAAAAGCAAGACCTGACCCCAACCTTGCATGACAGACCTTCAATCAGGCTCGTTGTATCGGATGCTCGGCCTTGACTCATATCAGGCCCCAAGTGGAAACGTTTGTGTGGAAATCGCGGTCTCTTGACCCCACTCCGCCGGCGCCCTAAGCGTGACCTCAAGCGCGTGTATGGCCCTTCCCAGCTTTGTTCGGGCTTGCGCGGAAGTGGTCTCCTGCATCAAGCTGCGTGCCCGTATCAATAAAGCCTTTGCGTCCATGACCGATTCTCCCTTCTGTCTTTGATAGTAAACTTCGGGAAGAACACGGCTACATGACAGAAGAGGCCGCGAAAATCATCGTTGACTTTTCGTGAGACAGACGAGTATGCTCGAACTCCTGAGTGAATCCGTTTGTCGAGAACGGTACCAGGCATTTTTTCACCCGGGAGCGTAACCCGCCGCGATTCGGTGATTCTTATGTGTCCGAGACACTCTCAAAATGGAAGGGATATCTGAAAAACGAGGATTGAAAACGAAATCGCGAAGCAGGCCAAATGTCTCACTCCAACAAAGAGACCCAACATGAGAGCGGCCGATTCCAGGAGAGAATACTATGACGTTCATTTCAAGAGTTCCGATCAGACAGTTCGTGGACGACGTGAGGTTGTCTCTGACAAATGACGAGTTGATGGACAAATATCAACTCTCCCAAAAGGAATTGAGGAGTGTTATCAAAGCGCTGGCTGACAGGAAGGTCTTGAATAAGGAAGAACTTGAAGTGAGGCCCGGAGACTACGAAGACACGGTGGTCATTGATCTGCCGAACCACTTAGACTATTGAGAAGAAGAGAAGATAGTGAACCACGGAGACACAGATAAGAGAAGAGGGTTTAGCCACAGAGGACACAGAGGGCACTGAGAAATAGGAAAGGAAGCAGAAGAAGATAGTGAACCACAGAGACACTGAGACACTGAGACACTGAGAAATAAGAAAGGAAGCAGAAGAAGATAGTGAACCACAGAGGCACAGAGACACAGAGAAGAAAGACAGGAAAGAAAGGAAGAAATTAACCACAAAGACAAAGAAAATTCGGCTTGTCTCTGTGTCTCTGTGGTTAATCTCCTTTTCTTAATCTTATCTTATCTTATCTTATCTTATCTTATCTGCGCCCTCTGTGCCCTCTGTGCCCTCTGTGGCTAAATCCTCTTATCTTATCTTCTCTTCTCTTTTCTTCTCTTCTCTTTTCTTCATCTAAGCCTTATCTTTCAATAGGGAATGAAAGGGCCCGTCCAAATGCGTCGAGTTGAGGTGACACAGCGATGAAGAGCATTCGAGAGCTGCTGAGCGATAGAAAGATAGAGCCCATGGTGGATTGGGATCTACATCCATTTGATGCAGTCGCCAGGTACCTGGAATGGGGGACCAACTGGTCCAGGGGTTTGGATCACGCCAAGTCCTGCAACGAAGAGAGCATCTATTTCAAGATCAACGCCATAAAGAAACCGGCCCGGCTGCTGATGGTCCGCCAGAGCCACGATGAATACGAGGTTATCTCGGAAGTGGAAGCGCCCCAGGAGCTCATCGACGAGTCCGTGGATTTCTTCGCTTGCAAGAACGCGGCATGCGGCCTGACCGACGAACTCCGAGCCTGGCTGAAGAAAGAAGCGGATACGGAGAAGAATTGACAGAGTAATCCGGGGGAATCACGCCATGGCGTGATAGAAAAGGTTCCCCCGGACCCCTTCCCAAAGACTTCATAAATTGCGGTACCCCAGGGCCGTCGGCTGCTCCGGACTGAGAACTGACACGGCTACGCAGTGTCAGTCGCCGTACCCAACCGCTGGGACACCTGTCTCTTTGTAGAACTTTCCGAAGAATCTGAAATTGATTTCGAGGGCCACCAAAATTGGTGTAATCCGGCGGTCTTTCCCGGTCACCGGCGCTTCTTGCTTTGTTGCGGACGCTTTTTGCTACGCCCTTTTCGCTGGTATTTGTTGACGTTGTTGGTGTGTTCTCTGAGTGTCGGCGAAAAGTGGTGGGTTCCGTCGTTTTTCGACACAAAGTAGAGATAGTCGGTTTGGGCCGGTTTCACGGCGGCCAGGACGGCGGCCTTGCCCGGGTTGGCTATGGGACCGGGCGGCAGTCCGTGGTTCCGGTATGTGTTGTATGGGTGATCCCGTTGCAGGTCTTTTCTCGTGATCTTTGAGCCCATGGGCTTGATTCCGTAAATAACGGTCGGATCACATTGGAGGCGCATTTTCTTGCGCAGACGGTTGTGAAAAACACTCGAAACCAAGGGATGTTCAGACGTTCCGGATTCCTTTTCGATCAAAGAGGCCAGAGTCACCACATCCCTGGCCGTCCACCCGGATTTTTCCGCGATCGGTCGGACGTGCTTGTCGTACACCGCGTGGAAACGCCGGATCATCCGGCGCATGAGGGCCTTTCCATCCTGTCTCTCCGAGACCTTCAGGAAGTAGGTGTCGGGGAACAAGAATCCCTCTAGTGACGCTGCCTGTATGCCGTTCTCTTGCAAGAATTCCTTATCCCTGGAAAGCTTGAGGAATTCGTCGCGGGACATCAGGCCCCACCTCTCAAATAGTGCTCCAATTTGGAAGACCGTGTATCCCTCGGGCACCACAAATGCGACAGCACGGGTTTTGCCGGATATCAGTTGATCCAGGATATCGCCCGCGTCGCTTCCGGTCTTCAGCACATATTCCCCTGCTTGGAGTTTCCGCTGCTCTCCTCGGATCATGGCAACGAGCTTGAATACGAGCCGGCTTGAAATGACACCCTTTTGTTCCAGAACAACGCCTACTTGCGACAGATTCATTCCCTTGGGTATCTCTACGGTCACTTCTCGGCCGGGCAGTGTGAGCGCTCGTGCGGGGCGCTCAACCGGTTTCGACTCCTCCAAGAGCGCGGGTATACGGGTGTACGCCACGTACAGCCCTACGCCAAGGGCCACCAGAACGGTCACCAGGAAGACCGTCTTGAATACGCTGAAAATGGAAACTCTCATATCACCAAGACCTTTTGTTTCGCTGCATGTCCAGGTAACCCTGTAGGATTATGACGGCAGCGACTTTGTCCACCACTTTGCGGCGTTTGGATCGGCTCATGTCCGCTTCCAGGAGCACTCGCTCAGCCGCGCCGGTAGAGAGTCGTTCGTCCCATTCTCCAATGGGTACGTCAACCCTGTGGCTAATCAGTTCCATGAAGGCCCTGACTTTCTCGGCCTGGGGACCCTCCGTGCCGTCCATGTTGTAAGGCATGCCCACAACGATCTCCGTCACCTGGTACTCGTCAGCCAGCCGGGCAAGGTGCTCCATATCGGAATCGGGGTCCTTGCAAATCAGCGTCTCCAGCCCCTGGGCGGTCAATCCCAGAGCGTCGCTGACGGCCACGCCGATCCGTTTCGATCCAATATCCAGGCCTAAAACACGCAACTACCTGTACCACCGTTTGCGGCCCCGGGAAGATCCCGAGTCCGACTTCTGAAGTTAGGATACGTCTAGTTTATTATTCTCCCTGTGTCAAGAACGGCCTGTGCCGGGTGGTAATCATTCCGTCATTCGGGGGGCTCCTGGTGGATGTCGTTGCGAGCGGAGCAAAGCAATCTCCTGTGCGCTGAATGCAGGGATTGCTTCGTGGTTTCTCTCCTCGCAATGACACACGTGATGAGAAGATCTGCCCCGCGAAACTGAAGCCTTACGGCAGGTGTTTCCCCAAACCGAGCACGATCCGCTTTCACAATAGGCCCGGAGTTTGGGGAAGTCCTGTGACGACCATTTCTTGCCGGTTGCAGCCGGGCCGCGAACATGGTAGGAATTCAAAGCGTTCAATGGGCACAGTGGTCAGTCCGGCATGGCGCGAGAGGGCTGACTGTAACCTATCACTTACGAGCGGCCGACGGGAACGACCACGTTCCTGCGTTTGGCGCATGGCAAGAGGGCGCACACACAGGTGAGCGCCGTACACTCTGCCCCACGACGAATCTGGGCCCAGACGTAGGGGCAGACCCCGGATCGTAGTCCGGGGCAGGCTCTATGTGTCTGCCCTCCCCGTTGCCCCCCGTAAGTCAATGGTTACGGCTCACTTCCATGTTCATTTGAATCCGCGAGCGAAAAGGCTTAAACTGACCCTGTTCGACACAAAAAAATGGCCGTATCGGATCTCTTGAGATGAAGTTCAAATCCCTTTTGCGGTATCTTCCTGTACTCACGATCGTGCTGTTGGCCGGGATTGTTCTGGTCATTGTGGTCTTTTGGACCCTGCGAAACATTACCGCTCTCAACGACCGTATGGAAGAGTTCGCAGCCCGCCAGGGAGTTTCGGTTATCCGCACGGTGGAGGCGGGGACCCGCACGGGGTACCTGGAGGGTGACTGGGGCATTCAGAACGTTCAGATGCTCATAGAGCAGGCCGCGAAGGATCCGGATGTGGCATGGGTAGGGTTGATCAAGAGCGACGGGATAATCGTATCCCACAGCGAACCCGCGAAAGTCGGTCTGCGTCTGCTAATGGGCAAGGAATTGGACACGGTTCGAACGGTCATTCGCACAGGTGAACCCCTGTCGTTCAAGCGTGAACTGCCGGACGGAAGGATCATCTTCGAAATATGGAAACCGTTTATCCCCTTCCCGGAGCAGGTTGCGGAGGCCAAGATTGTGGCTCGGCACACACGCATCGGCAAGGATCTTCTGGACGTTTTCACCAGAGATCGCGACAAGCAGGTGCTTTTCATCGGGCTCAAGATGGACCGATTGAAGGAGATTCGCAACCAGGAGATGACGTACGCCATCTTCATGGGAGGAATGATATTCATTGTCGGTTCCGCGGGTGTCTATTTCATGTTCGTGGTACAAAACGCGTACCTCGTGCGCAAGACACTGGACGAAATGCGCACATACACCAGAAACGTGCTCGAAAGCATGCCCAACGGCCTTATCACTGTAGACCAATCCCTCAAAGTAGCCACCTATAATCCGACGGCCCTGAGAATTCTACGTTCGACCTGGGAGGAGGTGGACGGCCGCAATGTTTCCGATTTGCTGCCGCTGCGGAACGAAATCGAACAGATTCTCTCCGGGTCCGCGGCAGAGTTTGAGAAAGAGGTGGAACTTGCCAACGAATCAAAAGTGAAAACTTTTTTGGGTCTCTCGGTGTCTCCGTTGAAGGAACCCGATTCCCGGGTTCCACGCGGGGCGGTGGTCATTCTCCGTGACCTGACCATGATACGTGAACTGGAACAGAAAGTGCGCGTCAATGAGAAATTCGCTGCCTTTGGTAGGCTTTCCGCGGGGGTTGCACACGAGATCCGGAACCCTCTGAATTCCATCCGCGGATTCATTCAATACTTCCAGAGGAAGCTTGTCCTGGAAGAGGAGGACTACCGGTACACAGATCTGATGCTGACGGAGGTAGACAGGCTCAACAGGGTGATATCCAAGCTTCTTGCGTATTCGAAGCCTCGTGAGCCGCGCCTTGGGATCCGCTCCGTAGACGAAGTGCTCGACCATTGCATCCGCGTAGTGGAACGGGAGGCGGAAGAGGCCGGGGTGGAACTTTCACGAAAACCCTCGACCGATGATGCTCCCCTGGTGCTGATGGACACGGACCAGATCACTCAGGTGTTTCTGAACATTCTGATAAATGCGGTCGAAGCCTCTGTCGGCGGCGGGCAAGTGACTGTGGCCCACGAAGTGGCGCCGGACGATCGAGTGCTGATCACTGTGGAAGATACCGGAGAAGGCATTCCCGCGGAGGACATGGATAAGCTCTTCGATCCGTTTTTCACCACTAAAAGGAAGGGGACCGGGCTGGGACTGGCAATCGTCAAGAGCATTATTGAAGGTCATGGCGGAGAAATCGAGACGGAATCTGAACCGGGCAAGGGAACCCGTTTCACGGTTTCCCTACGGGCTTACGTAGATCCCGAGGAGAAGAAGGCCGACGAGTCTCACCGGGACCTGACAGCCACAGGAAGCTAGCACTGCACGGCAAAAATTAGCGGGCAGTATACCCAGATCCCCCTGAACCGTCATTCCGGTGAAAACCGGGACCGGAATTCAGGCTTCTTCAAGATTTTCTGGACCCCGGGGCCTGCCCTGGACACCGATCCGGGCATTAGTATCCCCGTACAGGATGTGGAATGGCAGCACCAAAAGCAAAGATTCTCGTCACGGATGATGAACCTTCACAGAGGAAGATGCTCAAGGCAAATCTGACCCTTGCGGGATACGAGGTGGTTGAGGCCGATGACGGCACGACCGCTATCGAGTTGGTTTCTCGGGAATTCTTTGACTTGATTCTCATGGACAATCGCATGTCCCAGATGGACGGCATTGATGCCCTGAGGGAAATCAAGAAAATTTCTCCGGGGATTCCTGTCATAATAATCACTGCCTACGCTTCAGTGGAGACCGCGGTGGAAGCCCTTCACGCGGGCGCGCATGACTACCTTTCCAAACCTCTCGACGTGGAAGAACTGAAGATAAAGGTGGGGCAATCCCTGGAATTCTGGAGACTGAAGGAAGAGAACATCCTGCAAAAAAGGCGCATCGAAAACCTGTTCGACGCCTCCCGCATAGTGGGCCGTTCGCCCTTAATGAAGCAGGTCCTGGAAACAGTGGCAATGGTCGCGCCTTCCGAGGCCACGGTACTGATTCTGGGGGAATCGGGCACCGGGAAGGAATTGATCGCCAATGCCATTCATCAGGGTTCCGCTCGCGCGGACAAGAGGTTCATAAAGGTCAATTGTGCTGCTCTCCCTGAAACGCTCCTGGAGAGCGAGCTGTTCGGCCACGAAAAGGGAGCGTTCACAGGAGCGGTGAATCGGCGACCCGGGCGATTCGAGCTGGCGAACACCGGCGCCATCTTCCTGGATGAGATCGGTGAAATGTCGGTTTCCACCCAGGCCAAGCTGCTGCGAGTACTTCAGGAGCGAGAATTTGAGCCTCTCGGGTCCACCCGGACCGTTAAGGTGGACATACGCATTGTGGCCGCGTCCAACAAGAAGCTGAAAGAAGAGGTCGATGAGGGGACCTTTCGGGAAGATTTATTCTACAGACTCAACGTGGTGCCGGTAGATCTGCCCCCCCTGCGGGACAGAAAAGAGGACATACCGCTGCTCGTAGAGCACTTCTTCAAGATCTACAACGAGAAGAACAACCGCAATGTGCAGGGATTCCATCCGAGGGCTCTGGACGCGGTTATGCGCTATTCCTGGCCCGGCAACATACGGGAGTTGGAAAACGTTGTGGAACGTTCCGTCATTCTCACCCGCGACGACTATGTGCTCTTTCCCGATCTTCCCGAATCCGTTCGGGGGGCCACCGGGGAAACCTATGAGCGAGAGATGCGCGAGGGGATTCGCTCGGGCATGACCATCAAGGAGATGGAGAGAGAACTGGTTATCAAAACCCTGGAAGAAAACGACGGAAACCGCACCCGTTCTTCGAGCATTCTCGGGATCACTCGCCGAACGCTTCAGCATAAACTCAAGGAATATGAAATCGACGTGCCTCCGGGATAGGCGTGGACGCTAACCGGAGAACAGGTAAGCCCCCGGCTCTGCCGGGGTGACTGTGGCTAGTACTGCACGGCGGAGATTCGCAGGCGGTTTATCCGAGATCCCCGTGATACCAACTATCACCCCTAATAAGGGACAACGAACTACGAAAGTCTTGGGGCAGCTTGTCCGCGGCTTCGCCCCGGATGAGGTATGCGGTTCCGTAAATTCCTCAAGAATCCAGTCATCTTTGGAGGGGAGGCCCTAGCCGGGCAAGCATTTCAACGTCATGCTACCGACAGTTGTCATGTCACGTAAGCTGTCCGGGGCCCGCTCAATCGCCCCACGCGCAGTGGCTCCCCTCCAAACCACCCCATACGTAGACCCGCAAAGGGGTGGCTTTTTCCACGGGACTTTCATGCGAAGTTGCGCTCAAAGAAGTACAGTGTACAGGTGAGGGACCGAGTCTCAAAATCCCCCCTGCCCCCCTTTGCCAAAGGGGGGCAGGGGGGGATTTATGCCACGGGAGCAAGAGGAGGAAAGGCTTAAGTTAACGCATATGGGGGTAGGGGGAGGGTGATCGCGGCGCCGAATGTCAATGCGCATCTCTGTCGGTCGGGCAGGTCAGTCCAAGGGGATCGACATGAAAAACGTAGCGCCACTTCCGTCGCCTTCACTTTCTACCCAGATTCGGCCGCCGTGCAGTTCCACAAGTCTACGCGTCAGCGCCAGCCCGAGTCCGGTTCCCACCTGGCGCCTGCCGTGAGGTGTGTCCACCTGCTCGAACGTTCCGAAAATACGGTCCCGATCTTCGGCCTTCACTCCTATGCCCGTGTCGGAGACGCTGATAATGATATTTCCGTCTTCCTTCCGGGCGCCGACTTTGATCTCTCCGCCGTCCGGGGTGAACTTGGCCGCGTTTGAAAGAAGGTTAAACATGATCTGTTTGAACTTCACCTCATCCGCCCGGATCTGCGCTCCTTCAAATTCTTCCGCTATGCGCAAATCCAGATCTATTGACTGTTTGAGCGCCCTCTCTTTGATCATTATCAGGCTGCCTTCAAGCATCTTTTGTATGCCAAGCGGCTCGATATCAAGTTGTGTCTTCCCTGATTCGATTTTGGCCAGGTCAAGGATGTCATTTATCAGTTGGAGCAAGTGGCGGCCGCTCGTCAGAACGTGACCCACATATCTCATCTGCTTCTCGTTCAGTCGGCCGAATATCCGATCTTCGAGCACCTCGGAAAAACCTATGACTGCGTTCAAAGGCGTGCGGAGTTCATGGCTCATATTGGTAAGAAATTCACTTTTGGCAACGCTCCCAGCCACGGCCGCGTCTTTGGCCTCGCGCAATTGAAGTTCGGCCTTTACCTGTTCCGTAATGTCCCGCGAGAAAATCGCGAGCTTTTCCACTTTTCCGCGCGCGTCAAAAACAGGGTACATAGTGTTGTCCGAGTGTCTCCCGTCCAGCTCGTCAACGAAGCGTTCCGGATCTCCGGTCCTGACAACCTCCATGGCCCCCAGGCGTCTCTCCTCGCCGTACTCGGGTGGAAGAAGGTCAAATATGGACCGGCCCAGAAGTTCATTCAAACTTCCGCCGAATCGCCGCGCCGCCTCCTGATTGAGCGACAAAACCGAACCTTTCACATCCACGAGCAGGGCCGCATCCATTGTAGCGTTCAAGAGGGCCCGGGCGGTTTCTTCACTCGTTCTCAGGGCCTCTTCCGCCCTTTCTCGCTCGATGATCTCGGCCTTGAGATCCAGATTCAGCCGCTCCACTCGCGCTTTCTCCTCCAGCAAAGAGTTAATGAGGTCGTTCTTCTCAAACCTGAGTTTGAGCGTATCTCTTGCAACCACGTGCATCTGGTTGCCCAAATACACAAGGAGCAAGGCCAGGGTAAGAATCGAACTCCCCGTGATAATGTTGAGGAACGCTCCCTCATAGAAGTGACGCCCGACGATTGGCAGGAGTATTAGAAAGATACAAGGCAGGTAAGACCCTTTGCTCGGAGCATATACGACCAGGGCCGAACAAGCTATGCCCACTCCAAAGAAGGCCATGAGAAACTGGCGCATGGGGGAATCGGCAGGAAACAGAAAGATGGGAACCAGACCCCACATGAGCGCGGACAGACTGTTCACCACGTCCATCCACGCCCCCCAGCGTCTTGTGGCTGCGCCGGTGGGGGCCGCCCTGTGAAAGGCGGTAACCATCCAGATGCGACATAACTGAAACACAACAAAAGCTACGAACCACGCAATCAGCAGTGTGTTGGAAACATGGTTCCATAATGCCGTGGTGGTCAGCGCGGCTACCACCGCTATCCCCATATAGCCCGAGCGTGTCTGGGAAGCGGTCCTTTCAATCAGCGCGGCGCGGAGCTGTTGTTCTTGATCATCCGGTTGTCGATCCGTTTGGGGAAGCTCTCGTTCTCCGGCCGGTTTCATTGGATTCTCTTCTCACTGATAGGTCATGGAATCTGCGAAAATACAATAACCACCATTTACATCCTAGATGCTGAACTCCGCTATGTCAAAGAAAAGGATCAAGGCTTCAACTCACGGTTGAAAAGGATTGATCAAGAATGGTAGAGTGTATTCAGTACGCTGGGCATTACTGCCGGCATCTTTGAGGGGCCGGTTTCTTCCGAGGGTAACGTGGCTTCTGTCCTGCTAAACAATTACTATCTGCTAAATCTACTCTTCACGGTGGGTTACACATTTGCCATGCTGGTCTATCTGGGTCGCTACGACCCGACAAGTCCCAAGACCGGCGTGTTTCGCCGCTATCTGATGTGCGTGGTTGGATGGGCTTTTTTCGACGCGATTGTGAGTCATGCAGCACTGCAAGTCCAATGGGGTCTGATCTCTCACGAGAACTGCATCAGGCTGTTTCGCGTACTGAGTTTTCTTTGGGTATTCGTGCCCGCGGCAGGGGTTGAACTCATCGAGTCTCTGATCCGACCTGTGTCATGGCGGAAACGAGCTCTCATCTACGTTCCCTTCGGCCTTTTCTATCCTGTAACTCTGTTTACCGATGCTGTGGTCACCAACAAGACGCTTGTCAGTCCCATGACCTTTCTGAACAACTATGGGCCCGCGTATACGGTTTTTTTGGTCCTCGTCCTCGTGGTGACCGGGTACGCATTGAAGCGGCTGCACGCAAGCGCTCGTGACGAGAAGGAAGACCCTGACGCGCGTAAGGAAAGGTTGTTCCTGGTCTACGGCGGTTTGGCAGGACTCGCCGGCCAGGTGATCGCCCAAAGCTTCCGGGTGGTTCCGGCGATGCTGGACAGCCCAACAGCCGGCACCTTTCCCATGTTCGGCAACCTCGCGGTGGCTCCAATAGTGCTGGCCGCTTTCTTGGGCCTGAGACGCTACGGTCGAGTGCTCTCTACCCGCACCATGTTCAGAACAACGGCAGAGGTTGTTCCCAGCGGCATAGCCCACATCCGCAAGGGCCGATTCAGCTTGGCCAATTACAGTCTGGCCCGCATGCTCGGTTTCAACGTTCCGGAGGATCTGACCGATCGAAATCTCAGCGAATTTGTGGACAAGTGGGGATCGAATCCCGAGATGCCGAATCAGGTCCAATTGCTGAAATCTCAAGAGCAGATCCGTGACGAAGAGGTTTCCCTGGTGACCAGGGCGGGCCAAAGAGTTCACTGCCTGGTAAATGCCCTCCCCTTTGACCCGGGGAACTTGGATCATGGAATGGTGTTGGCTTTCACCGACCTGGGCCGATTGAAGGCTGTGCAAAAGGAATTGGAAAGATCGTTGGAGGTCTCCAGGGAGCTTCAGGCGGTGGCGGAAGAAGCACAGGCGGAAGCCGAAGAGGCTAATCTGGCAAAGGGCGAATTCCTTGCCAATATGAGCCATGAATTACGGACACCCCTGAATGCCATTATCGGCTTCTCTGAGATCCTCCAGGACCGGACTTTCGGCGAACTGAACCAGAAACAGGAGCAACATGTGGGCCATGTCCTGGCCAGTGGCCGCCACTTACTGGACCTCATCAACGACGTGCTGGACCTGACGAAGGTCGAGTCCGGCAAGATGCTGCTCCAGGTCTCCAGAATCAATATTCTAGAACTCCTGGAGGGGAGTTTGGTAATGATCAAGGAGAAGGCAGCCAAACACGGGCTCAGACTTGAACTGACCGTCGCGGACGAACTCGCTGAGGCCACGGTGGAAGCGGACGAGGTAAGGCTCAAGCAGATTGTGTTCAACCTTCTTTCCAATTCAGCCAAGTTCACGCCCGACAGCGGCGAGATCAGAGTGAACGCGGTCAAAGACTATGGGGACCTCCGTATCAACGTCTCCGACACCGGTATCGGCGTAAAGCCGGAAGACCAGGAACGTATCTTTGGAAAATTCCAACAGGTCGATTCATCGTATGCAAGGCGACAGGCGGGGACCGGGTTGGGCTTGGCCTTGACCCGGAAAATGGTCGAAATGCACCGCGGTGAGATCTGGGTGGAGAGTGAAGGCGAAGGCAAAGGCTCCACTTTCTCCGTCCGGATTCCCATGTCTCAACCTCAAGAAAGGGAGATCGGACGGCAATGAACCCGGTCGCCAACCAAAAGGCGTTAGAATAGGACAGTATGGCAATCCGGGATGCTCGCCGGCCGTCATTCCCGCGCACGCGGGAATCCAGCTTTTATGGCAGTTGCCAAAAGTTCCGACCGAATGGCAGGCTGGAAAGCCTGCCCCACATGACTGATTCTCAGAGTAATCGGAAATTACTTTTGGTAATCACTGTAGAGTCTACCGGAAGTTTTGTCCGAATGCCGCCGCATTGCCGGAGAAACCAGTCCCGCGTTCCGATGGACACCCGGCACTCATTGGGAAGTTACTTCCGGCACTGCTACAACACTCCGCAGCAAATGTCACGCGCCGGTCATCACCATGGTGACTTCCCCCTTCACGCATTCCTCATCATTGGCGTAAATGGAACAGGCAACGGTTCGACTGGTCTTACCTCTCCTGACCACCCGCGCCCTGAGCACCAGTTCCACGTCCATTGGAACGGGCTTAAGGAACTCCACTCTCAGCGCTCTTGTCCAGCCTGTGGGAAGGTTCAAACCCTTTGTCGTGTCGATGCCCTCTTCCCGGCAGTACGTTGCGAACGCTGTCCACGCGGAGTGACAATCCATGAGCGTGCAAGCGATTCCGCCGTTCAAGAATCCGGGGTACGCGCAATGGTGCTCCTGAGGCCGCCACCTGGCGACCCCCTCATTTCCGTTCATGTGGCTCTTTATCCCTAAACCCATGGGATTATCCGCGCCGCAGCCGTAACAGTGGCGGATAGGATTGTCCCTTGGCAAGAGATCCTGCATGGCTTGGCCTGCGAGCATGACAATTCTCCTTGAACTTCTGCGTGCTCGCTCCTGAGGAGCGGCTACCTATTCGCCATGTCTTCGAAGTAACCAGGGGCCTCGTGCGGGAATATGGCGTGGATGAGAATGTCCTCTTCACTTAGGCCGGGGAACTTCTCCTCGAGCTCGGGCCACATGGGCGGAATCAATTCCGCGGGGCGCACCGTGACCGGGTCCTCTCCCTTTAGCACCCTGTCCAGCAGTTCTTTGTTGACCGCCGCGGGGGTCTCGCCATACATTCCCTTGAGCAGATTGGCAGTATGATTTGCGATCATCTTGTATCTTTGTTTCATCAACACGTTGACGGTGGCCTGAGCGACCACTATCTGGGAAGTGGGAGTGACAAGGGGTATCCATCCCAGATCTTCCCTCACCCTTGGGATCTCTTCGATGATCTCCTCGAGTCTGTCCAGCGCGTTCTGGCCTTTGAGCTGAGTGGCGAGATTGGACATGACCCCACCTGGAATCTGAGTGACCAGCATCCTGCAATCCACCCCGTCATAGGGGGCCTCGAATTCACTGTACCGTGCCCTCATGGCCTTTGCCTCTTCGGCCGCACTGGTGAGTTTCTCCAGATCACAACCCGTGTCGTACCCCAGGCGTCCAAGAGAATGGACCAGGGACTCGGTGCAGGGGTGACCGGTCCCCCCGGCAAAAGGACTCAGGACCGAATCGAGCATGTCGCACCCGGCTTCCACAGCTTTGAGACAGGACATCATTCCCATGCCGCAACTGTCGTGGGTGTGGAGGTGAATGGGAACATCGACCGCCTTCTTGAGACTTGACACCAGTTCAAAGGTAGTGTGGGGGTCTATGAGCCCGGCCATGTCCTTGATGGCTATCTGGTCCACGCCCTTGTCCTCCAATTGCTTCGCCTTGGACACGAACTTGTCGATGCTGTGAAACGGACTTATCGTGTAGCATACAGCGCCTTCAGAGATCTTGCCGGCTGCCTTCACCGCCTTGATAACCGTCTCCTGATTTCTCACGTCATCGAGCGCGTCAAAGATACGAAACACGTCGATTCCGTTGCGAGCGGCCGCATCCACGAATTTGTAGACAAGGTCGTCGGCAAAATTGGAGTACGCAACAAGGTTTTGGCCCCTGATGAGCATCATGTTCATTACATTGGGCATGGCTTCCTTGAAAAGACGCGCCCTTTCCCACGGATCTTCACGCAGGAATCTGACGCAGACGTCGAAAGTCGCGCCGCCCCAGGTCTCCGCTCCGTAGATTCCGGAGTCGGCCAGCTTTCGCGCGACCTTCATCAGATCGTCGGATCTGATTCGTGTGGCCACTTTGCTCTGGGAACCATCCCGGAGTGTTATGTCGAATATTTTTACCTGCTTGGCATTCTCTGCTGTCATCCAATCCTCCTGCTTTAGTATTCATTTCCAGCCGGTTGACCCAAGGTCTTCACGTGCGTCACGTCGATCTCGCCCTTTGTCTCCCCTTAGTTATGGGGCCGGCAAAACATCCTGGTCCATGAGCGGAAAGAGGCGTAAAACCATGGCTCGCTCATTATCTCGGCCCCGAACATGTCCGTCAAGGGATGCATCCCGCAAAGCCTCCAGAATGCGGCCAAAGATGGGGCCCGGTTTGTATCCCATTGCAATGAGATCTTTTCCGGTCAGCGCAGGTTTTACGTGTCTCAGAGTGTTGATGTACTCGCTGATGGCACGTCTCGTAGCTTCGTGGCCGGTTCGAGCCATCATGTATAGCAGCGCCTCAGTGGAAAAACCCCTGAGTGTTGCCGCGATCTTGCTCGGGCTGTCCGCCCGCCCCCGGGAGAAATGGGAAAGAGCTTTTCTCAATTCGGAGCGTTCCCATAGGAGCCTCTGTGCCGGCGACGAATTCACTGAGAACCTCTGCATCACATCGCTCAGTTCTTCGTTCCCCAGGGAATCGGTAATGGCAAGGAAGTAGACGAGCCATGGGTGAAGCCTGTCATTTATGAAGAGATATCTCCACCAGGAGAGCACGCCGACTACTGATTCGAGAAGCTCGTCCGTTCCTCGGTTGAACTCAAGCGCGGGGTGCATCGCCTGAGGAACCCCGTAGTTTTCCATCATTTTCAGGGGACCAAGCGGATTCCTTTCTTCAAAGATGTGAATCAGTTCGTTTAACAGGCGTTTGCCTTCCACCTTGTCAAAGATTTTCATGTCAATGGCAGATTTCAGCAGCTTCACGGTGTGCTTGCCGATGGAGAAACCGAATCGACTGCTGAACCGGATGGCACGCAGAATTCTTGTAGGATCCTCCACAAAGGCCAGATTGTTGAGAACCCGTATCACCCTCTCCTTTATGTCTCTGGCGCCCCCGAAGTAATCTGTGACCCTCCCCAGTGCTGCCGGATTGAGGCTGACCGACAATGTGTTCATGGTGAAGTCTCTCCGGAACAGATCACGCTTGATTGAACTGGTCTCCACCGTGGGAAGAGCCCCCGGAACCGCATAGAACTCGTGCCGTGCAGTTGCCACATCGATCTTGAAGCCGTCCTCAAAGAGCAGTACAGCGGTCCCGAACTTCTTGTGGTCCCGGACGCGAGTCCCTGGAATTTGCTCTGCAAGGTCCCGCGCGAAGGGGATTCCTTCTCCCTCAATCACCAGGTCCAGGTCCAGATTGAGTTTCCTGAGAAACAGATCTCTCACGGCCCCACCCACCAGATAAGCCACCTCACTTCTGCGCTCCGCAACTTCTCCAGCGAGGACCAGTACGCTCAGCGCATGTTCGGGAAAATGCTCCTCCATGAGTTTTCGGACGCTTTTGGTTCGCGCCCGGCCGGTGGGAAAATCCTCGGGGCTCGCGGAGTCTTTCCGCAAAGGGAGCTTCATGTGCTCCAGCAGGTCGCTACGACTGATCACACCTACGAGCCGGTCACCATCAACGACACCAACCAACCTCTGTCGCCCTTCCAAGGCAAGGTCGAGCACCCTGTCAATGGACTCATCAGGCTGCACGGACACCGCTTGTGGGTCCATATAGTCGATTACCGAAGATTCCTCAAGGCCGTGATGACGCGCTTTCTCCACGGAATCCCGGTGCAGAATCCCGAGTATGGCTCCGTCCTGGAGTACCGGAAGCGAACTCACCTGATAGCGACTCAAGTACTCCGCGGCCTGCTCGACTGTCCGGTCCGGATCGATAGTGAAAACAGGGCGGCTCATGATATCACCGGCCCGTGTTTTGGGCCGCACCTTCTTGTGAAGTAGGGCCACCAGTTTTTCACGTGCCTGGTACAAGGAGAGATCCCGGATCGTGGCGCTTGCCGCGGTTGAATGTCCCCCTCCCCCGAACTCGGAAACGATTTCACCGGCGTTCACCTCTTCCAACCGGCTGCGCGCTATCAGATGAACTCGATCTTCCATTCTCACCAGTACGAACAGCGCGTCCAGGAAGTCCATATCCCGATACTTGTGTACCAGCACGGCCAAGTCACCCACGTAGCCTTCCACACTTGCCGAAGTGACTCGAATATGGAGTCCTCCGACGTTCACGGTTTCGGATCCCTCAATAAGCTGATGAAGAATCTCCACTTGTTCCTTGTTCAATTCGCTGGTCATCATGTTCGCGATGACGTTCAGGTTGACTCCCTTGTCCAGGAGCCATCCCGCGGCTTCAAGATCCTCTACGGTAGTCGATGAAAAGGTGAAGGAACCGGTGTCCTCGTAGAGTCCCAGGGCAAGTATGGTGACCTCTTCCGCGTTAAGCTCGATCCCGCGTTTCCTGATCTCGCGGATGAGAAGGGTCACAGTTGCTCCGACCTCTTCTACAATCTCATAGTCGCCTTTGACGTCGTCTTCCGCGTCCGGATGATGGTCGTAAGCATGAACTTCCACCTCGCCCGACTCAACCAGATCCGCGAACCTTCCGATCCTGCTCTTCTGCCGCGTGTCCACCAGGATGAGCCGATGAACTTGATCGAGGTCTATGTCCTTGGCGCGTTCTATGGACAGGATGTACATGGCGGAATCCATGAAGAAGTCACGGAGACTCTTCTCCTGTGAGCCGGGAAAGGCCATCACAGCGTCGGGATACAGCTTCCTCGCCGCAACCATAGAGGCAAAAGCGTCAAAATCCGCGTTCAGATGTGTGGTGATAACTTCCATACCTGTCCTACCGCAACCCTTTGCCGCGGCCTGTTGCAGGTTCCCGCCCAATGCCGGACCGGCGCGTGGGACAAACGCCACCGGCGAAGGGGTCATGATAGATCGGCTCGCCAGGCTGCCGAAGCCTTTCAGTGAAACGATTCCGAAGCGAAAAAAAAGAAGAGGCCCTCTAGACCTCTGCTTCCCCTCCTCCCGGGACACCGGATATTCATGCGGATCGAACCAGGACGGTGAATCGCGCAATCATTCTGACATCACACCGGCCATGGAAAAGACCGGCAGGTACATTGATATGACCATCCCGCCGCACATCCCACCAAGAAACACGATCATTATCGGTTCCATCAACTGGGTTAGAGCCTCCACCGCGACGTCGACCTCCTCTTCGTAGAACTCAGCTATCTTTGCCAGCATGGCATCCAGAGCGCCGGTAGCCTCACCCACGGCGATCATGCGAACCACCATGCCGGGAAAGACACCGGTCTCCATGAGAGGTTCCGCAATGGTCCGACCTTCTGCGATGGCAACCCTGGTACCCATGATAGCGTTTTCAATGATCTTGTTGCCCGCGGTCTTAGCGGTAATCTCCAGGGCGTCAAGTATTGGAACACCACTTGATATCATCGTGCCCAACGTAGAACAGAATCGGGCCACCGCGACTTTTCTCAAAAGATTACCGATGACCGGTACTCTCAGTGCAGCCCTGTCAGTGAGGAATCTTCCCTTCTCGGTCGAGTAGAATTTCCGGAAAGCCAGCACCATGATCACGAGAAAGGCGAACATGTACAGGTAGTACTTCTGCATGAACTCGCTCAACGCGATCACGAATTGCGTGGGTGCCGGTAGGTTTTTCCCCGCGCCCTCAAACATTGTCTTGAAGACCGGTATGACGAAGACGAGCAGGATAACCACGACGCCCACGGCGATGGTTATTACGACCGCCGGGTAGATCATAGCGCCCTTCACTTTTCGCTTGAGCGCCTCGGCCTTCTCCATGAAGACGGATAATCTCCGCAGAATCGTGTCTAAAATACCGCCGGTCTCGCCCGCGTTCACCAGGTTGACGAAGAGATGATCGAATACCTTCGGGTGTTTTTTGAGCGCCTCAGCAAAGGTGCTGCCGCCTTCCACGTCGCCCTTGACGTCGGATAGCACCTTCTTGAAGGTGGAGTTCTCCTGCTGACTGGACAGGATCTCCAAACACTGTACCAGGGGCAAGCCCGCGTCAATCATCGTGGCGAACTGACGAGTGAAAATGACCACATCCTTGGTCGTGACCTTGGGCTGAAAAAACGCCACATTGGCCAGCAGATCTTTCGGCTTCTTCTTGACCTTGATGTTGGTATAATTCATCCGCCGCAACTTGGTCATCACGACAGACTCGTTGACCTCGTTCATCTCGCCGTTGATGACGTTGCCGATGGTTGTCTTTGCTTTCCATACGAATTCCGGCATCACGTGTCTCCTTCGGTTCAATCAGACGCCAGCAGCCGAGCCGCTCTATCCTGAGGTGCCCCCTCTTCTGATGTTCTTCGTGCCGGACTCCATCATTTGCTTCAGTTCATCCGGATCAGACGATCGTGCCATGGCGTCATCAAAAGAAATTATTCTCCTGTGATACAGGAAGTAGAGTGACTGATTCATGGTTTGCATACCCGATTTCGCCTGGCCCACCTGAATCTGAGAATACATCTGGTGTATCTTGTCTTCCCTGATAAGGTTGCGAATGGCCGGATTCGGCACCATGATCTCCAGGGACAATGCCCGTCCCTTGCCGTCCATAGTGGGGATCAGACTCTGGCACATCACACCCTCGAGAACGAAGCTGAGCTGAGCGCGAACCTGAGGCTGCTGGTGGGCCGGGAATACGTCGATTACTCGGTTGATTGTCTGGACACAGGAATTGGTGTGCAGGGTCCCGAAAGTGAGATGCCCGGTTTCCGAAACGGTCAAAGCGGCCTCGATGGTTTCCAGGTCCCTCATTTCACCGATCAGCACGACGTCCGGATCCTGTCTGAGCACGGAACGCAGCGCGGAATGGAAACTGTCCGTGTCCGCGTGCAACTCTCTCTGGTTGACGATGCACCCTTTGTGCTGATGAGTGAACTCAATCGGGTCTTCAATGGTCAATATGTGTTGGTGTCGGTCCGTGTTGATCTTGTCTATCATCGACGCGAGCGTGGTCGATTTGCCGCACCCGGTCGGTCCGGTGACCAGCACCAGGCCCCGTGGTTTCGAACATATCTCATTGACAATTGACGGGAGCCCCAGTTCCTGGAATGACCGAATCTGATAGGGAATCAGCCGGAACGCCCCGGCCATCGCCCCCCTTTGCATGAATACGTTCGCGCGAAACCGGCTCAAGCCCTTGACCCCGAAGGACAGATCCAATTCGTGGGACTCTTCAAAGCGATGCTTCTGAGCGTCAGTGAGCACACTGTAACACAGCTGACGTGTTTCCACCGGCTTCAAGGGTGGGTATTCCAATGGCGCCAATGAACCGCGTATGCGGACCATAGGAGGCATACCAGGTGTGACGTGGAGGTCCGAAGCCCCGCGTTCCACCATCTCTTTCAAAAAATCATGAAGGCTCGCCACTTCAAACTACCTTTCACTCTTGGGCCGTACTGTCTAGTCGGCCATGGTTGTTCTGGCTACCTCTTGTACTGTGGTTATTCCTTCTTTGAGTTTGTTGATTCCGGCCATACGAAGTGTCTGCATACCCAGGCGGATCACTTCTCTCTTGATTTCCAAAGCCGAAGCGCCGGCGAGCACGAGTTCCTTGACCTCGTCGAACATTGGCATCACCTCGTACAGAGCCACGCGGCCTTTGTATCCCGTGTCGCTGCACGTGTGGCACCCTTTCCCTTCGTAAACCGGGAACGCGCCGATTTCCTCCATCTTGACGCCGATATCTCTCAAGGCCTCGGCCGGAGGCTCAATTTCTACTTTGCATTCTGCACAAATCCTCCGGGAAAGCCTTTGCGCTAGAATAAGATTCACGGAACTGGCAACAAGGAAAGGCTCCACTCCCATGTTCAATAGGCGGTTGACCGTCTGAGGCGCGTCGTTCGTATGCAATGTGGAAAGGACCAGGTGGCCCGTCAACGCGGCCTTCACCCCTATCTCCGCGGTCTCAAAGTCCCGGATCTCGCCTACCATTATGATATCCGGATCCTGTCGAAGAAATGACCTGAGCGCGGACGCAAAAGTAAGGCCGATCTCCTCGTGCATCTGAACCTGATTGATCCCGTGAAGGTTGAACTCCACGGGGTCCTCGGCGGTGGAAAGGTTGACGTCCTGAGAATTGAGTTCGGATAATGCGCTGTAAAGCGTAGTCGTCTTGCCTGAACCGGTGGGACCGGTTACCAGGATCATTCCGAAAGGCTTGTGGATCGCCTCCTTGAAGTGTTCGAGTGGTTTCTCTTCAAACCCCAGCTTGGTCATGTCGAGTTGGAGGTTGGACTTGTCCAGTAGTCGCATGACCACTTTTTCACCGAACAGGGTCGGCAAGATCGAAACACGAAAGTCCATGTCCCGTCCCTTGCCCAGCTTCAGTTTTATGCGTCCGTCCTGGGGGAGGCGCCGCTCCGCAATGTCAAGCCTGGACATGATCTTCACACGGCTCACTATCGCGTTCTTGAGCCTTAGCGGCGGCTTGATCAGCTCGTACAATGACCCGTCGATGCGGAGCCTTACTCGAAGAACCTTTTCATAGGGCTCGATGTGGATGTCACTGGCCTTCTTTTGGATCGCCTCCCTTAGAAAGTAGTTCACCAGTTTGATTACAGGGGCTTCTTCCGCCTGCTTGGCCATGTCGCGGTCATCACTATCCGCGGAGTCCGCCGCAACGTTCGCCTCGAACTCGTCCTCATCGAATTCTCCGAGCAGGTCGTCCACGCCCGCGCCGGTGTCGTAGAAATTCTCGATTGCCTTTCGGATCTCGGATTCCGTGGCAATACTTACCTCGACCGCAAGGTCGGTAATGAACTTGATGTCGTCGATGGCGTTCAAATCCGTGGGGTCAGCCATGGCTACATGGAGAGTGGAATTGACTTGACTGTAAGGGACCACCATATATTTCTGCGCGGTGGCTGATGAGATTAGTCTCACGGTCTCAACATCTAGATCAATCTCCTCAAGGGAAACCGTGGCCAGACCCAGGTGTCGCGACAGGAACTCGACCAGATCGTCTTCCTCAAGAAGATCCAGCTTTATCAGCGCCGTTGAAACCCTGGTAGCCTCCGACTCGGTGCGCACAAACTCGGTCGCCTTTTCCAGGTGTTCCTCGTCGATGATCCCGGCTCGCAGCAACATTTCTCCGATTCGATCTTTCATGGCGGTCTTCTTCTTCTTTGATTCTATTCAGTTAGCTTTCGCAGCATGTCAGTTCGCGACTCCTGACCTACCATTCATCATATTACCGCGTGTATAATGTTTTTTCAACAGTTCTTCTTAACACAGGGATGACGCGCAGCCTCCTGAGCGCGCAACCTCAACACCGGAATAAGGGAGATAAACTATTGGCTGCCACCGTTTACATGACTGATTTGTCCGCGGGCTGGAAAAAGAGCGTGCCTTCAAAGGTTTGTGATCTGTTCGACAGGTTGGAGCCTGCCGACATTTTCCAGCCGAGAGACCTGGTTGCCGTCAAACTACACTTTGGGGAGCCCGGGGGCACGGCATATATCCGGCCGCAGTTCGTTCGCCGTGTAGTTGATAGGCTCAAAGCTCTGCAAGCCAGACCCTTCCTCACTGATACCAACACCTTATATGTGGGATCCAGGGCCGAGGCCTACTCGCACATGATCACGGCCTTTGATCACGGGTTCACGAGAGAAGTGGCCGGCGCGCCTGTGATCATCGCTGATGGGCTCCGCGGAAACAACGTTGTCAGGGCCGCGGTAAACGGCCGCCGATTGCAAGAAGCGCACATAGCAGCGGACATTCACAATGCCGACGGACTCATGGTTCTCACTCATTTCAAAGGACACGAACTCACCGGCTTTGGAGGCGCCTTGAAAAACGTCGGTATGGGATGCGCGGCCCGCGAAGGCAAACTTGAGCAACACTCCAATGTATCTCCCAGGGTCAAGAAAGGGAAGTGTGTGGGATGCGGAGATTGTCTGGTCCGGTGCCGGGGGCAGGCCATTAGTCTCCAAGGTGAAGGCTCCGACGCAAAGGCCTTTATAGATCCGGCGCTCTGTATCGGCTGTGCAGAGTGCATTCTGGCTTGTCCTCAACAGGCCATCCAGATTCAGTGGAATGAATCGGTTCCCATATTCATGGAAAAAATGGTCGAGTACGCAGCCTCGGTCGTGAATGGGAAACTTGGACGCACTGCCTTTATGACTTTCGTCACTGACGTGACACCGATGTGCGATTGCACGCCCTTCTCTGACAGGCCCATCGTCCGCGACCGGGCCATTCTGGCTTCCGTTGATCCAGTGGCCATTGACCAGGCTGCCGCTGATTTGGTGAACAGCGCCCCCGGCAACCCCCTATCATGCCCTGAAGCGGGCATGGCCCCCGGAGAGGACAAGTTCAGAGCGCTTTACCCAAACGTCGACTGGACCTATCAGCTTGAATATGCCGAAGAAATGGGTCTGGGAACACGGAAGTATGATATCGAGGAATTGTGGACCAGCGCGGATTGAAGTCACGAAACCACTGAACGCTTCCGTAAAAGGCGGGGCTCCCGTTGACAAATATCAGTCGGTACATTAGAATATGGACCGATCAAGTTGAATTTTTTCTGATAGTCAGTTTCCCAATTTCGCGCGGTCAATCCATAGACCCGGCGGGAGGACGAGTAATGGTACGAATCTGTATTACGGCAATAGTGATGTGCATCGCGGCAAACGGAATAGCGTTTGGGCAGGGATTCTTTGAGTCTGTATTTGGCCCGAGCGGGCTAGGATTAACAACGGGGAACCCTCATTCGCAAGCAACGCTTCGGCGTTTCAACAGCCCGCTATTCTACGGCGGGTCCGCGCTGTCTCGTCAGCCCAATTTGCAACAGCAATACGGGGCCCGCGGCAATACTCCGGGTCAACATCCCCAGCAACCCCCTTATTACCAGGGACAGCAACGGGGACAATATCACAATTCCCGTGGAATACACGCGGACTGGGCGACTTATCCGCGGGCAAGCTGGAATCCGTCAGCAGCGCCCGTTCAACAACCGGCCCCACAGTTTCAGCAGGCGCCGCGGCCTCAGCATCAGCCGTCCAACGCCCAGGCGCCCCTGCGTCCCGGCCAATACTCTCCAGGCCAAGCGCCTGACGCAGGTGTAAACTCTATGCCGACCGGAGGGCAGCAGATAATCACCACGACTCAAAACGGAACCACCGTTCAGTACTATGGTCCACCAACTGGACCGGGACAGAACCAGGCGCAGCCTCCGGCCCCAGCCGCACAACCACAGCCTCAACCCGCGCCTGCTCGTGCACTGCCTCAAAGCCGGACACTCGGAGCACAGCAACCGGTCCGCGAAACCGCGCCCGGCTTGATCGCCATGCCGGAACCGACGCAGATCCCGGCGGGGCGAGACCCTCGTTCCGGGTGGGCGCCCGCAGTCAACCGAGAATTGGCGGGTTCCAGGGCCCGGTGACCGTCATCTGTGCGCACATCCTGAACCCGAATTGCAGCCCGACCGACTCGGACAGCCCCGGTGAGGAACTCCGCGTCGGCCCCGGGCACACACACAGGTGCGCCCTTGCCGATACCTGCAATGAATGATCTACCCGTAGGGGCAGCCCCCCGGATCGGAGTCCGGGGTCTGCCCCTACGTCTGAGCCCAGCCCCGTCGTGGGGCAGAGCGTACGGCGCACCTGTGTGTGCGCCCTCTTGCCATCCGTTAAGCGCAGGAACGTGGTCATT